>Ga0070741_10000676_pt1 | contig 117283 bp, 94 predicted proteins | sample Coa_R1_4_FD_66440 | JGI IMG/M metagenome (GOLD analysis project Ga0070741, IMG submission 66440) | Surface soil microbial communities from Centralia Pennsylvania, which are recovering from an underground coalmine fire - Coalmine... | ecosystem: Environmental > Terrestrial > Soil > Unclassified... | reverse complement strand
ACCCCTCCTTGACAGTCGGGGTTCTGATCGGATTGCGAAACGAAGCCAACCGCTCCTTGGCAGTCGCGGCTCGGTTGCGGTTCGGCCGGCTCGGAAGTGGAATTTGCAGGAACGAAGCCACGGTCTTTCTGGAGTCGACGTAAAGCCGTGAGGGCTTTGTGGAAACCGCGTTCGGCGGAGGACATCATGCGCTGAACGAGATTGAGATGCGGGATCAGGACTTCGCTGGAATCGAGCAGCCTCGCTTCGTAGGCACGGGCGCGGCGCAGGCGCCAGAACTGCTCGGCCAGTTCGTTGACCAGGATTCCTTCGGTTTCATTAACAGGTTGATGCTCGGCGCGGAGGTTGGATTTGAGCTCGTCGAGCGCGGCGGCTTCTTCGGCGCCGACCACCAGTTGTTTGGAATAGAGACCGTGTTTGAAGGAGTTGCGACTGGACCGCGTTTTGCCTTCAGGAGTGGCCGGTCCGGTGCTTTTTTGAGCATTGGCGCGATTGGCCGCCAACTTGGCTTCTGTGATCATAGCGATCCGAGGGTCGCATGAAGGGCGTGAGGCGGGAGGGCAGGAATTCAGTCTAAGTTATTCAAGCTATTCGGCCAGAATTATTTTGACCGGCTTGTGACTGCAGACGCGGCGAGATGTAGATCTATCACATCGGGATTCGGATATTCTGTTCTCATGCTGGCGCGTTGCTTTCTGCCTTTCCTAGCCATGCAGTGTGTCATGCATTTGCAAGCTGATACGCGCGAAGTTGTACGAATCAGGTCTGACGGGCATGCGACAGTATTCGCTCAGTACAGGCAAGGCGGAAAGCTCCGTATTGAGAATGTGGACGGGGATAGTTCAAGGCCGTCGGTAACCATCTCGAATCCGGAGAGGGGAGTGACGTACATACTCGATTTGTCGTCGCGAAAATATGTTGAGGTATCAGGGCATATCGATTGGATTCGACCTCTCGCCGAATGGATTGCCCGGCCTCCGCATGTTCGCGAATCCGGCAAGCGAGTGAACATTTACTATGAGGTCATCGATACAGGGGAGCGGGAACAGTTTTTCGGCCGCACGGCCCGGCATTTGCTCCTCCGCGAGAGGCATGTCGCGGAACCTGGCGCGTGCGAGCACACACACGAAATAGACAAGGATGGTTGGTATCTCCCTTGGCCGACGTCCGGCAAAACACAAATTTCTTATCGCCTCGTCTCCTATGCGGGTTTCGCCGGATACATTTGCCATGACACCGTCGTCAAGCACGGCGATTCACGGCCGCCGGGATTTGCCGTTCGCGAAACAACCGGCTTAACGACTCTCGAGGTACTTGAATTCTCTGACGAACCATTACATAAGAGGCTTTTTGAGGTCCCCAGCGGCTTTCGGAAAGTAGATCGATTAGCTGGCTATTCGCCAGTGAATTGGTCTGCGTATCTGGAGATGGAATGGAGCGAATTGGAGCGAGCTGTCGAGTCATGGTTCGAATGATCATAGTCGTATGCATGAGCAACTGGTAGGCACGGTCCCGTATGGAGGACTGAAGGCCGAAATCTACAGCTTGAATACGCCCGGAGAATTCAAGGTCGTTTACCTGGATTCAGGCGGCAAGGTTCTCGAAGAGGCTCCCTTGACCGGCATCAGCACGTACCATCAGCGGGAAAAAGACATTGTGAAGCGGCTGCGCGAGCTGTCTAAGGGTGCGCCGCCGAAGACAATTCCGGATCGCGGCGATTCGGGCGAATATTAGCCGATATGGTCCGGAGCCAACTGATGAAGGCTTTTTGGGCGCTCCCCAAAGCATGCTGCCGGACGCGCATATAGCCGACGCGGCGGTACGCTTGCCGCTCCAGGCGCAGAAAGCAACATCCGCAGTCGGGAGTAACAGCCATTTCTGGAACTAGCGAAATTCCCAAGCCGGCGGAAACCAGCGGGAGAATGCTGGAGAACTGATTGGTCTCGAAGATGGGAACAAAATTCATGCGGGCGCGGCTGCAGATGGTGAGCGCGTTATCGCGAAAACAGTGGCCCTCCTTCAGGAGCAGCATCTTTTCCTCCTGTAAATCCGGCAGACTTACGCTGGATTCGCCGGCCAGACGGTGACTCTTGCCAACCGCCACCCAGATGGGCTCGCGAAAAAGATCGCTGCAGACCACGTCAGGGTTATTCACAGGCGGGCTCAAAACGGCTAAGTCGAGATCGCCGGATTGAAGCAATTCGACCAGATTCGACGTAACATCCTCCACAAGATGCAGTTCCACTTCCGGATAATCTGCGGTGAAACCGCTCAACTTCGGGGCGAGGAAATACGGCATGATCGTCGGGATGCATCCCACCGCCAGCCGCCCGCCGATATTGCGGCTGAGCGATTCGATGGTGGTGCGCGCTGCGTGGACCTGACGCAGAATGTCGAGGGCTCGCGGAAGCAAAGCCCGGCCCGATTCCGTCAATTGAATGCCGCGTCCCAGCCGGTCGAACAGGCGCGTCCCCAGATCGTATTCCAGGCGAGATATTTGCTGCGACAAAGACGGCTGCGCAACGCGTTCCAGCGTGGCGGCCTTGGTGAAACTGCCGGTACGCGCGACCGCGCAGAAGTAACGAAGCTGATGAATTTCCATATCGTTATGGGCAAAGTTTAGTATGCGATAGAGTCAACGATATGCGGCGTCTCGCTTTGTTTCTCCTTTTCATCTTTCCCGCGGCGCTCTGGCCACAGCAGCCCACAGCTCAAATTACCGGCCTGGTTACTGATCCTACAAACGCGCCCGTGCCCGGGGCGACGATTGACGTGGTCAACACCGCAACTGGCGTGGTCGCGCATACGAGCTCGAACGACAGCGGTAACTATCTGTTTCCGGTTCTGAATCCGGGCACGTACAACATTACGGTTCATAAGGAAGGATTCGATCAGATCACGCGCAATGGAATCGAGCTGGTGGTGAGCCAGATCGCGCGTGTCGACTTCAAGCTTCAAGTCGGCAGCACTACGCAATCGATCGAAGTGAGCGCCGCCGCGCCGGCGCTTGAAAGCTCGTCGGCCTCTCTGGGCCAAGTGATCGATACTAAGCCGATTGAAGATCTTCCGCTGAACGGCCGGAATTTTTTGCAGCTTGCGCGGCTCTCGATCGGGGTACTCGGACCTAAGCCAGGCGACCGCACGGCGAGCGGCGGCTCGTTTGTCGCTAACGGTGTCCGCTCGCAGTTGAACAACTTTATGCTCGACGGCGTCGACAACAACGAAAAAATTGTGGATCAGCAGAGCAGCTCGCCGGTTGTGATCCAGCCGTCGGTGGATGCTTTGCAGGAGTTCAAGGTCGAGACGAACAACTTTTCGGCGCAGTACGGCTATTCGGCCGGCGCGGTGGTGAATGCCACGATTAAATCGGGAACCAATCAGTTTCACGGAGTTGCCTACGAGTTTCTTCGGAACGATTTCTTTGACGCACGCAGCTTCTTCCTGCCCGCCGCCGCGCAGAAGCCGCCGCTGCAACAGCATCAATTCGGCGGCACGCTTGGCGGGCCAATTCTCAAGAATAAATTCTTCTTTTTCGGTAGCTTTGAGCGGACTCGAACCAATGTCGGCAATACGCAAGTCCTGACCGTTCCGACGGCAGCCATGAAGGCCGGCAATTTCGCCGGCCAACCCGCGATTTACAATCCGGGCACAACCGTGCCCGTCAAGGGAGGCTCGGGTTACGCCCGAACCGCGTTTGCCGGGAACCTGATTCCTTCCGATCAGATCAGCCCCGTTGCCGCGAAATTGCTTGCCTTGGAGCCGTTGCCGAATCTGCCCGGCACGGCCAATAATTTCGCGGTCAGCCCGACTCAGACGACCCGGATCAGCCGCATCGATACGCGTCTCGATTACCATATTTCAGACCTCGATCAACTCTTTGGCCGCTATAGCTATGCACCGGGGAACAGCGTAAATCCGGGACCGTTTGCTCCACCGCTCGACGGCACGACATCATTCCAGCAAGCCAATCACTCGGATACGGCCAACGGCGTGGCGATTGGCGAGACGCACGTGTTCTCGCCGGCGGTTGTCAATGAATTGCGCCTCGGCTTCAATCGCGTCGGCGATAACCTGACGCCATTTGAGAACGACTATCTCGACTCGCAGTTCGGCATCAACGGGATACCACAGCGCGCCGGAGTATACGGTCTTCCGCTGTTTAGTATTTCGGGCTTCGCCAGTTTGGGGGAAGCCAATTTCCTGCCCAATGACAAGATCTCGGAGACCGCTTCGGCGGAGGATCACGTCTCCTGGGTCCATGGCAAACATTCGATTACAGCCGGCGGTGAATACCGCTGGGTACGAAGCTGGTTCTATATCTCGTCGGCTTCGCGCGGCAGTTTCACGTTTAACGGCACGTTTACTCAGAATCCGCAAAAGCCCACCGGCACGGGATCCGGTATGGCCGATTTTCTATTAGGCATTGCGAGCAACGCAGACTTGAGTAACGCCATTTCGGGCGATCTGCGTTACAAGTACTCCGGACTGTACATCCAGGATGACTGGAAAGTTACCAACCGACTGACCGTGAATATCGGTGCACGGTACGAGATCTGGTCGCAGCCGATCGAGCGGCACAACCAAGAAGCTAACTTTCTGCTGGGCAGTTCGAAATTCATTTATCCCTACAGCGTGCCTCCGGCCGGGATCGCCGCTGCTTATGTGCAACAGATTCCGCCTGGGATCAACCAGCGCTCGCTTTTGCAGTGGGACAAGAACAACATCGCGCCGCGTTTCGGCTTCGCGTATCAAGCGACCAATAGGACGGTGGTGCGCGGCGGCTTCGGCCAATTCTTTGCAGACGATCCGGAAATCGGCGCCAGCGGGCGCCTGGTCGCCAATCCGCCTTTTTATCAAGAGGTGACGTTTCCCACCAACCAGATCACACCGATCATTAACTTAAGTCAGGGCTTTCCGGCCGGAACCATTGGCGGCAGCTTCAATCTCGCCAATGCGAGCCTGATTGCCTTCACGCCGAATTTCAAGCAAGCGTATGTTTATCACTGGAGCGCGGGCCTGCAGCAACAGATCCGGCAGTTTGTGTTCGAAGCCGACTACGTGGGCACATCCGGCTTTGAATTGCCCATTGGCTATAACGTCAACAATCCCTTTCCCGGCGCTGCGTCCGTAGCGGCGCGCCGGCCTTATCAGGGATTCGGCAACATCAATCTTCAAACGCCGATGGGCACTTCGAACTACAACGCACTGGAGACCCGACTGGAGCGACGATTCGCGAACGGGTTCTCGCTGCTCGCTTCGTACACCTATAGCAAGTCGATTGACGATGGCGGCGAGCAGCTTATTGGCGATCTTCAACTGCGCGATGCGCGAAACGTAAAGATGGAGCGCGCGCTGGCGACCAACGATGTGCGGCACTATTTTGTGGGGAGCTTCCTTTACGATCTGCCGTTCGGGCGCGGACAGCACTTCGGGATTTCCAATGGGTTTGTAAACGCCGTGCTGGGGAACTGGCAGGTAAACGGAATCGCGACGTTCCGTACGGGTCTTCCATTCACGCCGGAGCTTGGGTTCTCGTCGGCGAATACGGGCGATAACCGTCCCGATCGCGTCGGAAACGGCAATCTGCCCTCCGATCAAAGATCGATCAACAACTGGTTCGACAAGGCGGCCTTCACCGCCGCTGCCTTTTATCAATTCGGGAATGCGGGACGCGACATTCTGGAAGGGCCGGGTGCGGTCAATTTCGACCTAAGCGTGTTTAAGAATTTTCCAATTCAGAAGCTGGGAGAGCGAGGGAATCTGCAGTTCCGCGCGGAATCGTTTAATACGTTTAATCATCCGCAGTTCGCCAATCCGAATAACCGCGTGGATCTGGCGCAGGGCGGGACGATTACTTCGCTTTCGAATAACATGCGAATTTTGCAGTTCGCGTTGAAGCTGTTGTTCTAAATCTCACCATGAACGAAAAACCTTCCTCTCTCTCTCGCCGCGATCTACTCGGTGCGGCTGGTCTCGCGGCCGCAGGCGTGGCCGGTGCAAAGCAGCGGCCGTCCGAGCCGGCTAGCAAGCCGAATATCGTGATTATCATTGCGGACCAAGTCCGCGCGGATTTCATCGGAGCGTACGGGCATAATCCGATGAACGTGACGCCGAATCTCGATGCCATGGGCGGTCAAGGCACGCTATACCGGAACATGTTCACCAACCAGCCGGTGTGCAGCCCATCGCGGGCGTGCTTGTTTACCGGCGAATACGGGGCCAAGAACGGCGTCTGGCGGAATACGGGAAACGGCGTGGCGCTTGCGCCGAATGCCACTACGCTCGCGACCGTGCTGCGCGATGCCGGTTATTCGGCGAATTACATCGGCAAGTGGCATCTCGATGAAGCTCGCGGCGGCCCGGTTGCACCGTCAGCGCGCGGAGGCTTTTTCAATCTGTGGCAAGCCTCGAACGAACTCGAACTCACCTCGCATCCGTACGAAGGCGATCTGTACGACGGCGACGGACGGCCGATTCATTTTCAAAACGAATACCGCGTCGATTTTATGACCGGGCTCGCAACGCGATTTTTGCGCGAGACGAGTAAGACCTCCCCGTTCCTGCTGGTTGTTTCGTATCTCGAACCGCATCATCAAAACGATATGGGCCGGATGGTGGCTCCGAAAGGCTATGCGGAGCGATACCAAAACCCGTACGTGCCCGAGGATCTGAAGTTCTTTCCGGGCAACTGGCAGCAGCAGTTACCGGATTATTACGGCTGCATCAAGAAGATCGATGAAGCCGTGGGCGAGATTCGGACCACGCTGCACGACACCGGTTTGGACCGCAATACGATCGTGTTGTTCATCAGCGATCACGGCTGCCATTTCATGACGCGCAACACCGAGTACAAACGGAGCGGCCAGGATGCATCCATTCACATTCCCTTTATTGTCGAGGGGCCGGGCTTCAACGGCGGCCGCAACGTTTTGGAACTGGTTAGCATGGTGGACGTTACGCCCACCCTATTGAGTGCCGTTGGCGTATCTGTACCGGATACCATGCAGGGCCACAGCACGCTCGGGCTGCTGTCCGGAAAGGCTAGCGACTGGCGGAATGAAGTGTTTATCCAAATGTCCGAATTTTGGGTGGCGCGTGCGCTACGCACGCCCGAGTGGACATACGTCGCGGCCGCGCCGCGCGGTAAGGAAAAATTCAAGCCGGCTCCGAATGCGCCAGAATATGCGGCATTCCAGCTTTACGATAATCGGGCCGATCCGTACCAGCTTGTCAATTTGGCTGGAAGGAAAGAGACGGCTCAAAACGAGACACAGTTGCGCGAGCGATTACGGCAGCGTATGCAGGAAATTGGAGATAAGCCGGCGGAATTGGCCGCGTGCATGTTTCCGTACGCATGAGAAACCCGCAGGCCAAGCCGCCTACTCCACGGTAACGGGAACCTCTTTCTGGGCGGCGGTTTCTTTGCCGATGCGCATGCCGTAGAAAGAGCGCCAGACGAAGACCAGAGCGATCAACAGGAACACGGCGGCGAGGAACCAGCCGAGCCCGGAGCCGTGTTCGCCGGAGAGCGAAACGGCCAGTTCGACAGCCAGAAGACCGAAAAGAGTCGTGAATTTGATGATCGGGTTCAGAGCGACCGAGGAGGTATCTTTGAACGGATCGCCTACGGTATCGCCAACTACGGTGGCGTCGTGCAGAAGCGTGCCCTTCTGGCGCAGTTCGGTCTCGACGATCTTCTTGGCGTTGTCCCAGGCGCCGCCCGCGTTCGCCATAAAGATCGCCTGATAGAGGCCGAAGAGCGCAATCGAGATCAGGTATCCGATGAAGAAGAACGGCTCGAAGAACGCAAATGCCAGCGTTGCGAAGAACACCATCAGGAAGATGTTGTACATGCCGCGCTGGGCGTAACGGGTACAGATCTCGACCACCTTCTTGCTGTCGGCGGCGGATGCCCGCGTGGTGCCTTCCAGGCGAATGTTGGCTTTAATGAATTCCACCGCGCGATAGGCGCCGGTGGTTACGGCTTGGGTGGAGGCTCCGGTGAACCAGTAAATGACCGCGCCGCCGGTGATCAATCCCAACAAGAACGGGGGATGGAGAATCGAGAGGTTTGAAAGCAGATTAGGCTGCAAGCCGTTAGTGAGGGCGACCACGATGGAGAAGATCATGGTGGTGGCGCCGACGACGGCCGTGCCGATGAGGACCGGTTTGGCGGTGGCTTTGAAGGTATTGCCCGCGCCGTCGTTCTCTTCGAGGTTCTGTTTGCCCCGCTCGAAATCGACGTCGAATCCAAAGCTTCGCTTAATTTCGCTCTCAATGCCGGGGAGCTGCTCGATGGTCGAAAGCTCATAGACCGATTGAGCGTTGTCGGTGACCGGACCGTAGGAATCGACAGCAATCGTCACGGGGCCCATGCCGAGAAACCCGAAGGCGACCAAGCCGAACGCGAAAACGGAAGGGGCCAACATGAGTGCATCGAGACCAGTAGTGCTGACGCCATACGCCGCCCCCATCAGCGCCAGAATGGCGATTCCGAGCCAGAACGCGCTGAAATTGCCGGCCACAAACCCGGAGAGAATATTCAAAGAAGCGCCGCCTTCTTGCGAGGAAGACACGACTTCGCGAACGTGGCTTGATTCCGTGGACGTGAAGACTTTCACCAGTTCGGGAATGACGGCTCCGGCCAGAGTTCCGCAGGTAATGACAGTGGAGAGCTTCCACCAGAGCGACGAATCTCCACCCAGATTGGGAATCATGGCGTACGAAACGATGTAAGTGGCGGCGATAGAAACGAACGAAGTCAGCCACACGAGCATGGTGAGCGGCGCTTCGAAGTTCATCTTGTCGACGTTCTGATATTTGCTCCGTGCGATTGCGGCGTTAACCAAGTAAGACAGGCCGGAGGAGATGATCATGACCACGCGCATGGCAAAGATCCAGATCAGGAGAATGCTTTGCACCGAGGGGTCTTTGACGGCCAGAAGAATGAACGAGATGAGCGCCACGCCGGTAACGCCGTAGGTTTCGAAGCCATCGGCACTCGGTCCGACGGAATCGCCCGCGTTGTCGCCAGTACAATCGGCAATCACACCTGGGTTGCGGGCATCGTCTTCTTTGATTTTGAAAACGATCTTCATCAGGTCGGCGCCGATATCGGCGATTTTAGTGAAAATGCCGCCTGCTACGCGGAGGGCAGCGGCGCCGAGCGATTCGCCAATGGCAAATCCAATGAAGCAGGGTCCTGCGTAATCGCCGGGAATGAAGAGCAGGATGAACATCATTATGGCGAGCTCCACGCTGATGAGGAGCATGCCGATGCTCATGCCGGCTTTTAACGGGATTTCATGGCAGGGAAACGGTTTCCCGCGCAAGCTGGCGAACGCAGTACGGGAGTTGGCGAAGGTGTTTACCCGGATTCCGAACCAGGCGACTCCGGAGCTGCCGCAGATACCTAGAATGCTGAACAGCAGGATGATGAGGACTTTTATGGCAGAGAAATGTTCCAGAACTCCGAAGTAAAAAATGATGATTACGCCGATGAAAACTTCCAAGACGACCAGAAATTTCACTTGCGTTATCAAGTAGGTCTTGCAGGTTTCGTAAATAAGCTCCGAAATTTCCAGCATCGAGTTGTGAACCGGAAGACTTTTGAGCTGTTTGTAGATGACGAGGCCGAAGACGAGGCCCAGCGCGACGATGATGAGACCGTACAGCAGCATGTCGCGACCGTTAATGATGCCGCCGAAAAACGTCGGCTGGCTCAGGTCGGGAAGGATTAAGTTGGCTTCGCCGCTGGCTTCCGTGGTCCGGGTCTGGGCCAGCAAGCCGAACGGGCTGGCGAGGAGCAAGAGCAACGGAAAGAGTTTGAAAGGCACTAGGAATCCTCCCTGTTATATGAATCCGGTATACGGACTCTGTAGAAAGAAACGATACCACGTTAGACTTCGGGGAACGCGGTTTCTTTCGTGGGAGAGGGGGTCCGGGGGTCCGTTAAAACAGCTCCCTGGCGATCATGGCTCAGCCGGATTGTTGTGAATAGAGAAATCGGCGGGAGTTGAAAAAACGAACCCATTCGAAGGGGAGGGTTGTCCGCTTGCTGACGCGCGCGGTTCTGATGCGCGTTCGGTTTGAAGGGTCATGGGCAAAAACAACACCGGGTCGCCGGAAGCGGGTTAAATCATCAGGATTGTTGGACAAAAGGTTCTGGTACTATTGTGAACGAGGGTATGGTTGTGGAGGACGTATAAATATGGCAGAATCGGATGTATGAAGAAGACGTTGAATGTAGATGGGGCACTACTCACTCAGGCGAGAGTGGCTTCAGGCGCGGCTACCGATACGGAGGCGGTCCGGCTGGGTTTGCAGGCATTGGTACGGCGCGCTTCTTATGAGCGGCTTAGGGCTCTGCGGGGAAGCGAGCCAAATGCGCAAGATGTTCCTCGGCGCCGCGAAGAGCTGCAGGGTAAGAATCACACCACCTGATGGTTCTGGTCGATACGTCGGTATGGATCCGGTTTTTGGCGAACCGGGCACCCTACGCACAAGAGCTGGACAAACTGCTGGCTTTCGATGAAGCGGCAGGGCACGAACTCGTCTATGGAGAACTCCTGATTGGGGATCGCGGCGGGCGGCGGGATCTTCTGGAAGCATACGAGCGGATCTCCTGGGCTAGTTCTGTGCCTCACGGCGATGTGGTCGAGTTCGTCCGGAGCCGGAATCTGCATGGCCGCGGGATTGGCTGGGTGGATGTTCACTTGCTGGCTTCGGCGATTCTAGGGCGATTGCCTTTCTGGACGGCAGATGCTGCGCTCTCGGCAATGGCGGCGGAGCTGGGTGTAGGGTATACCATGGGCTGAATTAATGCGTCGCACCGTGTCTTTGGATCGGGACTGGATTTTTCAAAAGGAATCGCGAGTCACGCTGCCGCATTGCGTCGCTAAGCTTTCCTGGCAGAACTGGAATCCGGCAGATTGGGAGCAGGTGTGGACATACGAACGCCGTTTCGATCTGCCGCACGAGTTTCAGGGTTCCCGTATTTTTCTGCATTTCGATGAGGCGATGGTGACAGCGGCGCCGGTAATCAACGGGCATGCGCTGCCGTCCCATGCAGGCGGATTTCTACCGTTCGAATACGAGATTACGGATTGGGTGAAGCCGCAAGAGAATGTACTGACGGTAGCGGTGGATTCGCGCTGGCAGTCCGTTCCGCCGGAAGGTTCGCCGAAGGGGCCGGCGTCCATCGATTATCTGCTGCCCGGCGGGATGACCGGATCGATGAGTTTGCGCGCGGTTCCGCGGATTTGCATTCGCGATGTTTTTGCAAAGCCGGTGGATGTGCTCGATTCTTCAAAGAGACGGGTGGAGGTGCTTTGTACGATCGATGGCGGCCAAGCTGCGATGCAGCCGGTTCACGTAACTGCACAGCTCGTCGACGGGGCGCGAGTGGTTGCTGAGAGTTCCAAGGAGGCTACGACGGAGCAGGTGGCGCTTACACTGGGCGATCTCAGCAACGTGAATTTGTGGGATGTGGAGCGGCCGCATCTGTACCAAGTTGCCGTGAGCTTATCGAGCGGCGACGAGGTTCGCACACGCATTGGATTTCGTGAGGCGCGCTTCGATGTGGACGGATTCTTTCTGAACGGCAAACGGTTCAAGCTATTCGGATTGAACCGGCATGAACTGTACCCGTATGTCGGGCGCGCCATGCCGCGGCGGGTGTTGCGCAAAGACGCGGAGATTCTGCGCCGCGAGTTCAACTGCAACATGGTGCGGTGCTCGCATTATCCGCAATCGGAAGCATTTCTGGACGCGTGCGACGAGCTGGGGCTGATGGTCTGGGAAGAGACGCCCGGCTGGCAGTATCTGGGCGACGAGCAGTGGAAGGACCTGGTGGTTCGCGATGTGGAGCAAATGGTCCGGCGCGATCGCAACCATTCTTCGATCATCATTTGGGGCGTGCGGGTGAATGAATCGCATAACGATCCGGCGCTCTACACACGCACAAAGCAGGCAGCGAAAGCGCTGGACGATTCGCGGCCGACGTCCGGATCGATGGTCTATTACTCCACCAAAGACTGGCTGCAGGACGTTTTTGCGTTTGACGATTATCACGCGACGCCGGACGGCAATGTGGCGCTGCGGCCTCCGCTCGCGGGCGTACCATTCTTTTTTTCAGAAGCAGTGGGGCAATTCAACTATCCGGCGCGGCATGGCTTCGATGTGAAGTATCGCCGGGCCGGAGAGTTGGAGGTGCAGGAGCGGCAGGCTTTGTTTCATGCGCAAGTCCACGAGAAGAGCGCCGCGAACGAGCGCTATGCGGGCGTGACGGCGTGGTGCGCCTTCGACTACGGCAGTGTGATTAACGCGTATGCGGGGGTAAAATCTCCTGGTGTTGCGGATGTGTTCCGGATTCCAAAGCTGGGCGCCGGGATTTACCGGTCGCAAGTGGATCCGCGAGTCCGGGCGGTCATCGAGCCCAATTTTTATTGGGATTTCGGGCCGCGGTCGCCGACGGGGCCGGGACCGGAAGTGACGATCTTTTCAAATTGCGAGCGGCTCGAATGGAGTATCAACGGGCAGACGCGCGCGACCGTTTATCCGGACCGGTTCGGGTTTCCGCATCTGAAGTATCCGCCGTTTTTTGTAAATGTGCGCTTGCAGGGCGAGCAAGCGCCGGAGTTACGCATTGATGGATATGTCGGGACTGAACGAGTGATTTCGCGTTCCTTTTCGGCCGATCCACACAGTGACCGTTTATTGGTGGAAGCAGATGATCCGGAATTGATGGCAGACGGATCGGATGCAACGCGCGTGGTCTTTCGGGCGGTCGATAAGTTCGGCGCAGCGCGGCCGTTCGTGGACGGAGCCGTGGATTTGAAGATTGAAGGGCCGGGAACCATTGTGGGAGACAATCCGTTCGAGTTGGCTGATGCGGGCGGCGTGGGTGCCGTGTGGGTCAAAGCGAATGCGGGCGGCGCGGGAAAGATCCAAGTGACCGCTTCCCATGCCAAATTGGGCCAAGGCGCGGTGACGATTAGCTTGGTGAGCGCCGCCTCGAAAGGCTGATCCCGCTTATCTACTGTTCGTCGGCGGAGGGCCCGTAAATGGACGGGACGGGAACATTCTTCAGCCGGAGATACACACCCAATTGCGCGCGGTGATGAACGATGTGGTTCATCAGCAGCCCGCGCACAACCTGGTAGCGCGTGCCTTCGAGGATCACTTTCCCACCGAAGCTGAGTTTCCAGTGCTGCTGGAGATCGTCGTCCGAAGCTGCGGCGAGACGTGCGCGGGCTTTCTGGACGTAATCGTCGAAGGCATGCAGTAATTGGTCCCGTGACTGCATCACGAGCGGCTGCATGTTGCTGTTCGTAAAATCCAACTCCGGCGTGGTGAGGACGATTTCTCCGAAGACCGGCAATTGGGCGAGATGGCCGGCGAGGCGGCCCATGGGCATGGATTTCTCGTGCGGTTTGAAATCCGGATCACCTTCGGGCACGCGCTCCAGGGTGGTGCGGGTTCTTTGCATTTCCCGGTCGAATTCGGGCAGCAGCAATTCTCTTATTGGCAAGTAAGTGGCTCCTGAACTGGTATTACAGCAAAAAGTCTCGCGAGAGATTGACGCGCATATAGATGAGCTGAAAACCGGCACGTTCGTAGTTCCGGTGCGAAGCGCTTCCGGGCAGCACCGAGGTCATAGCAAGATCGCAACCACGGCGTTGTGCATCTGCCAATCGCGCGCGAATGAGGCGCGACTGCCATCCTTTTCGGCGGGCGGACATCCGCGTCGCGTCTCCGTAGAACAAGGCGACGCCGTTCTGAACGCCCATGGCGGCGCCAGCTTCCGGCGATTCTTCTCCTGCTAACCAGCAGATGCTGCTCCGGCAGCTTGCAGCAAGCAATTCGACCGCTTGCGCGCTGACCGGCATGTACTCGGAAAACGCTTCGCTGACGATTTGCGACCAAAGCGAAATGCGGGACTCGAGAACCGCTTCCGCGGCCAGGACGGGATCGAATGCCTCGTCCGCCAGAATGCGGCGCGCAAGGACATTGTTGAACTCGATTGGGCGGTAAGGCCGCGATTGGAAGAAGCCGATCACTCCGGCATGCGCGAGCGGGCATAAATCGACGAGGCATGGGCTGCCTCGTTCGCGAAAGAAGTTCTCCATGGCTTCCAGTTCCGGTTCCGAAACCGGCCCGCTAAGTCCGATGCCGACAGCGTGAGTCATGGGCGATCCGGCACCTGCAAAGACAGCGAAGCCACCCGCAAACGGTTGGAATGCGGTATCCGGCAGGACGGGCGCCGCGCTTTGCGCCATCTGCATGATATTTGCGGCATCGGCGGCTTCCATGCGGGCGGCCAGCGCCAGATCGGCGGTGGAGAAAAGTGGCCTCACACAGTACCGGCGCCCGGACCGCTCGCAGGCGGAGCTTTGGGCTCGCTGCGTTCCACCACGATGGTGAATTTGGCAACCAGCGCAGAAATGGCACCCACGGCAGCCAGAACCGGGGCTAACACGGCGCCTACGGCGGCAACGGTTACTGGAATCTCGACGAAGGTATGTCCTTGATCATCTTTGATGATGATGCGCTGGACGTTTCCCTCGTGAATCAGCGCTTTGACCTTTTCGACGAGATCACGCCCTAAAACCTGTATTTCTTCAACGAAATCGTGAAATCCCATTTTGGTTTCCCGCTCCCTCGCGGTTGCGGCTCGCTACTAATTACGTACGTTGCAACATAAATGTTCGGGCGAAGTCCCAGGCATCGGCCACAATGCGGTCGAGATCGGCGCGTGTGGGGCGCCAGCCGAGCGTACGCTGCAGTTTCTGGGAATCCGCCACGAGGCTGGCGGGATCGCCTTCGCGGCGAGGACCTATCTGGCGTGGAACTGCTTTGCCGGTGATGCGCTCGACCGCGGCGACGACTTCCTTTACCGAATGTCCCGAGCCCGTGCCGACATTGAAGACATCGGAATTGCCGCCCTTCAGCAGATGCTCCACTGCGAACACATGGGCTTCGGCGAGATCGCTCACGTGGATGTAATCGCGGATACAGGTACCGTCGGGAGTCGGGTAATCGTCTCCAAAAAGCGTTACCGGCTTGCCGGTCTGGATGGCGCGCAGGATGAGTGGGATCAGGTGCGTCTCGGGATCGTGCCGCTCGCCGAGATTCGCTTCGGGTTCGGCTCCGCACGCGTTAAAGTAGCGCAGGCGAATGCTGCGGAAGTTCCGGTAACGATCCAGCCATTCCAGAATTTTTTCCACCATTACCTTGGATTCGCCGTAAGGATTGATGGGCGCATAGGGCTGGTCTTCGGTGATGGGCACGCGCTGCGGAGTTCCATACGCGGCCGCGGTGGAAGAGAAGACGAGCTTGTTTACGCCGGTTTCCAGCATCGCCTGGAAGAGCGAGAGAGAGCCACCGACGTTGTTCGAAAAATACAGTTCCGGGACTTGCGTCGATTCGCCAACCGCGATGTAGGCGGCGAAGTGAATTACAGCATCAACCTGTTCACCGGCCAGCAGTTTTGTCAGACCATCCTGATCGCGCAGATCCAGCACGCGAAGGATCTTATCGGGAACTGTGTCTCTGTGGCCCCGCGAAAGATCGTCCACGACTACGACCGAATGGCCATGCTTTTCGAGAAAGTATCGAGTATGCGAGCCGATATAGCCGGCTCCGCCAGTGACGAGAATTTTAGCCACGCACCTCCGAGTTTAGCCTGAGAGTATGGCCCTGCTGGAGGTGAGACATGTGTCGAAGGTTTACCAAACACAGGGCGCGCCTGTTCTGGCGCTGGACGATGTCTCGCTTACGGTCGACCGGGGAGATTTTCTGGCATTGATGGGCAAGAGCGGGTGCGGGAAATCGACGCTGCTCAATTTGTGCGGCGGGATGGATTTTCCGACATCGGGACAGGTTGTTTTAGATGGGCAGGTTACGGCGGAACTGGACGATGCCGGGCTGACGCGTTTACGGCGCGAGAAGGTCGGTTTCATTTTTCAGTCGTTTCAACTCTTGCATACGCTGACGGCGGTCGAGAATGTGGAGATCCCCTTATTGTTGGCGCGGCGTCCGAACGCGCGTGCGACGGCGCTGGAACGGCTTCGCTGGGTTGAGATGGAGTTCCTAGCGGATCGCTTGCCGCATCAGCTTTCGGGCGGCCAGCAGCAGCGGGTGGCGATCGCACGGGCGCTGGTTCACGATCCACGCGTGCTGCTGGCGGATGAACCGACCGGGAATCTCGACACGGCGACGGGCGAGCTTGTGCTGAATCTGCTGCGAAGAATTGCTCATGAACTGGATGTTGCTGTCCTGATGGCGACCCATGGCGTGGAGAGCGCTTCGATGGCAGATCGCATCGTTCAGCTTCGGGACGGTCGCATGGTGGAGGCGGCTGTTTCGCGGTGAGATCGAACTGGGCTCTTTTTTTGCGGTTGATTATACGACCGCTAACGCGCGAGCCGGTTCGCACGGCGCTCATCGTGTTCGCGGTCGCCCTCGGCGTAGGAGTAGTTATCGCGATCAATCTGGCCGGGCAGGCTGCCGCGGGCAGTTTTCGTTCTTCGCTCGAATCGCTGGCGGGGAAGAGCGATCTGGAGATTACCGGAACCGGCGGAATCAATGAGCGTCTGCTGGGTTCGCTGGTGCAACTTCCCTATGCTTTCGATTTCTCTCCGCGCATTGAGGATTTTGCGTTTCTGAACGGCAAAGGGGAGGCATTGCCCTTTCTGGGGCTGGATCTGATCGGCCATGGAATCCCGCAGCAAGGAGACACGGCGGATCATTTCGAGCAGCTTTGGCCGAAAGACCCGATCTGGGTTGGCACGCGGCTTGGATTGAAGCGCGGAGAACGCGTGCGGCTCCTGATTAACGACGAAATGCATGTGTTCACGGTTGCGGGCGTGCTAAAGGCATCCGGAGAAGGGAACGCGATCGTAGCCGATATCGGGCTGGCGCAGCAGGTGACGCGGAAGAACGGCAAGCTCGATGCAATCGATGTTCGCATTCCGCCGGATGGCTCGATCGATCATTGGCGCGCCGTAGTGAAGCAGCATGTTCCGGCATCGTTGTTAGTTGAGCCGCAAGGCTCGCGCACGCAGGAAAATCGCAAGATGCTGGCAGCGTTTCGCTGGAATCTGCAGGTGTTGAGTTATATCGCGCTGGTGGTGGGCGCGTTTCTGATTTACAACACCATTTCGATTTCAGTCGTGCGGCGCAGGAACGAGATTGGAGTGGTTCGCGCGCTGGGGGGAACGCGCCGCCTCGTGACAACGGGGTTTCTGTTGGAGGCAATGTTCTTTGCGATTTGCGGGAGCGCGCTAGGCGTCGCCATCGGGCGGCTGCTAGCGATTGGCGCGGTGGCGTTGATTGGTAGTACGGTGCAATCGCTGTACGTGAGCAGCGAGCCTGCTCCGATTCAATTGACCATATCGTCTGCGCTGGCGGGGAGCGGTATGGGGATAGCGGTTGCCATCCTGGCGGCGCTCGCACCGGCGGTGGAGGCCGGACAGGTAGCGCCGGTGGAAGCGATGGCGCGGGGACGCGAGGAGTACGTGATTGCGACATACTCGCGTGCGATGAGTATAGCGGCTGCGGTCATGCTGCTGATGGCCATTGTGTTTTCGCGACTTCCGCCCATTAACGGAGCTCCGGTCTGCGCTTATGCGGCGGCATTGCTGTTTGTGGCGGCAGCGGCGGTCTGGATTCCGCAGCTTGTCTCGTCGTTTGCTCCGGTGGCAAGCCGCATCAGCGCGAGACTGGCCGGAGCAGAGGCATTGCTTGCAATGCGCGGCTTGCAAGCATCGATTGGGCGCACATCTGTCCTGATTGCCGCGCTGGCTACGGCGGTTGCGATGACGGCCGCGGTTGGGATCATGGTGGGCAGTTTCCGGGAAACGGTCCAGGTGTGGATGAATAACCAGCTTAAAGCCGATTTCTACCTGCGCCCGGCGGGAATGTCCGCGGCGGACCGGCATCCCACAATCTCCGCCGAGATCGCGGACCGCATCGAACGATTACCCGGCGTTTCGGCGGTGGACCGCTTTCGCGCGTACCCGATCACGTACGAGGGGATGCCGGCCACGTTGGCGGGCGATGAAAGTAGCCGGGTTCGCGATTCCTCCAGTACGCGATTTCTGCAGGGAGAGAATGCGGACCGGATTCTGGCGGAGCTACCCAAGGGGAATTATGCAGTCGTGACAGAGCCGTTCGCGAACAAGCACCACATACGCGCGGGCGGCACGATTCGTTTGCGTCTGCCGGGCGGGATTCAAGCATTTAAGGTTCTGGGCATCTACTACGATTACTCGACCGAACGCGGATTTATCGTGCTGGACCGGCGCACGCTGCTGAAGTATTTACCTGATCCGGGGGTTTCCAATCTTGCCGTATACCTGAAGCCCGGTGCAGATGCGAATCGAGTACGCCGGGAGATCGATTCGGTAATCGGCGGGCGTGCTGTGCTGGTGTTTTCGAACCGGACTCTCCGGCGCGGCGCGATCGCTATTTTCGACCGCACGTTTCGTATCACGTATGCGCTGGAGGCGGTAGCCATGATTGTAGCCGTTATGGGCATTGCCGGCGCGATGCTGGCGATGACCATTGATCGCCGGCGCGAATTCGCCTTGCTGCGATTTTTAGGCGCGGCACAGGATCAGGTGCGGCGCATTATTCTTTGCGAGGCAGGACTGCTGGGATTGTTTGCGAATGGGATCGGGCTGGCGCTGGGGACGGTGCTCTCTCTGCTATTGGTGTTTGTCATTAATAAGCAATCGTTTGGCTGGACGATTCAGTTTCATTGGCCGGTTGCGTTGCTGCTGGGGATTTTGACGGTGGTTTATATCGCGACTGTGCTCGCGGGTTTGTATCCGGCGCGAACTGCGATACGCATGAATCCGATCGAGGTGATTCATGACGAGTAGAGCCGGGGCGGCGCTCCTATTTGCGTTGCTGTGGACATCCCGGCATTACGAGTTTCCACAGGATTATTTCAATCATCCCGAGTATCGAACGGAATGGTGGTATTACACGGGCAATTTGCAAGCGGCCGATGGACACCGATTTGGTTTTGAGCTGACGTTTTTCCGGCAGGGCATTCCGTTAGCAAAGGCTGTCAACACGACATGGCGGCCGGACCAGATCTATCTGGCGCACCTCGCCTTGAGCGATCTGGATGGCGGGCACTTTTATTACACGGAACGACTGAACCGGGCAGGGCCGGGGCTCGCTGGGGCGAGTCTGCAGGAGCGGCGGATCTGGAATGGCAACTGGCAGGTTCAGTGGGCGTCCGGAACACAGGAGCTTACGGCGGTGTGCAATCGCTTTGCGCTTCAGCTTCATCTCGCACCGCGCAAGCCGATCGTTGATGAACGGCAGGCGGTGCATTATCTCTCGTTTACTCGGATTGCAACTTCAGGAGAAGTGAAGCTGAATGGCCGCGCGTATCGAGTGAACGGTCTCGCCTGGATGGATCATGAGTTCTTCGACCAGGAAGAGTATTGGCGAGCGGGTTGGGACTGGTTTTCTATTCAACTCGATAGCGGAGAAGAGCTTATGTTTTACAACTGGAGAACGAAGCCGGCTGACTCTTCGGGCACGTATGTGAATCGCGAGGGAAAGGTCCAGTATCTCGACAGCACGAGCTTCCATCTTGCTCCGGTGGACTGGTGGCAAAGCAGCAGATCGGGCGCGCGGCACCCGGTAGCGTGGGAGATCGCCGTTCCATCGCTAGGATTGCAGTTGTCGGAGCGCACGGCCTTGAAGGATCAGGAGCTAATCGGCGCCAATGGGATCTCCCCGACGTATTGGGAAGGCGCCGTTACCTATACGGGCCAGATTCATTCGCAACCGGTGCGCGGAGTCGGTTATCTCGAAATGACTGGCTACGCTCAGAAGCCATGAAGCGCGCGAGGAGGGCGGAAATCATGCAACACGCCACGACTACGCCGAGCGCATAACGCAACGTGAAGAGCTGGGAAGCAAAACCGATGGCTGGCGGTCCCACAATGAAGCCGATGTAACCGATGCCCGTTACGGTGGCGATACCGGCTCCTGGACTGACGGATTCGACGCGTCCGCCTGAGCCGAAAACCAAGGGAATGATCACCGAAAAGCCCGCTCCGGTTGCCGCAAAACCGGGAAGCGCCCAGGCGGGCGAGTGCATACAGAGCGCCCAGAGCAAGCCGGAAGCCGCTACGAGGCTGCCCGTGCGGACAGTGAGAAGGGGGCCGAGGCGCGTGGTGATGAGATCTCCCAAAAAACGAAATATCGCCATGGCGGCGGAAAATACCGCATAGCCCGCGGCCGCGATACCGGGTCCGGCTTTTAAGATCTGGCGCAGATAGACAGCGGTCCAATCGGCCATCGCTCCTTCGGAAAGCAGAATGCAGAAACCAATAGCGCTGAGCGCGAGAAGCACGCGTGGAATTTTATTCAAAGGCAAGCGATGTTCGTTGTGGGCAGTTTCGGTGTGACTGGTTAGCAAGAGCGGAAACGTCAGCGCGATGATCGCCAGATACACTACGCTGCTCAAACCAAAATGAACGGCAGGTGTGGCGCCGCGGGCCGCGACCCAGCCGCCGATTCCAGCGCCCACCATTCCGCCCAAGCTGAACATGGCATGGAACCGCGACATGGTGCGCGCGCCAAGATGTTTTTCGACTTCTACACCCTGGGCATTCATCCCAACATCCATGCTGGCGGCCGCGGCGCCGAAGACGAAGAGCGCAACGGCCAACGTCGCGGCGTCGAATGCAATACCCGGCAAGACGAGAGCGGCAGCGAAGAGCGCGCTACTAATGCTGGTGACGCGTTTGCTACCGTAGCGGCTCACCAGATAACCGGCGAATGGAATGGTGCAGACGGCTCCCGTTGCGGAACTCAACAGCGTGAGGCCGAGGACTCCATTGTTCAACTTAAGAGCGGATTGGACGGCGGGAATCCGGGAGACCCAGGTGGCCACAATCAGGCCGTGTACGAGAAAGATGACGACCGTTCCCCACCAGGCCCGGCTTACTCTCTGCGCTGAAATCTGTTCCGTCATGGCACCTCGCGGCGTATGTAAATGGTCGTCTGCAGGCCGTGCCGTTGCCAGGAGGCTGCTTCGGTCAGTCCGAGCGCCCAGCAGTCCTCGGGAGTGATTTCGGGCTGCCAGTCGTAATAGCGGATCAGAAACCAGCGGACGACCGGAATGGCCACAACGCCTTCATCGGGAGCCCACGTGCGGGTGTAGGTAATCAGCGCGTCGTAGCGGTCATGCGGCAGCGCGCGGATCGTCGATGGGTGAAAGTCGTGCGCTTCGATCACTTTCAACGGGTGCTGAACATAGCCATAGTCCGGATCTTTCAGAGCGCCGCTCAACGGCCATGCAGTGGCAATGATCCGGTTCTGCAGATTCCGCTGCGCGAAACCGGCAGCGGCTTGCTCCAGCCTTACGAAATCAACCATGGCCAGATTGTTTTCGTAAGGGAATGGATATGGAGGGTTCCAGAAAAAGCTCACCACGAGTCCGGCCGCGAGCGCCGTTGTGGCACCAATCGCGATCCAGCGCCGGAGAAACGTGAAAGACACGGCAACCGCTGTGTAGAAGATGGGGAGGACGGGCAGTAAATAGCGTTCCAACTCGGCGCCGCCAAGGACAGAGACAAGCACGACCGTCAGGGCCGCGACGGCAATGGTCACGCGCCAAGCGGCATCGCGAAAAGCGCCGAATCGCCGCGCAGCGTAGAGGATAGCGATGGTTCCAATCCAGCGGAACTCGGCAAAGAACAAATAATAGATGCGCCGCGCAAACGAGAGCGCCATCCGCACCGGATTCAGCGAGTATTCGACGTTGTAATGCGCGAAGCCGGGATTTCCGAGCCAGTAACCAGTTGCGCGATGGAGTACCACGAGCCAGGCCAGCAGTGCGATGGCTGGAAGCACGAAGAGCGCGGCACGGCGCCATCGCTTTTGAAACGCAAGGATGAGAAAAAATACGAAGGGCGCGACGATACCGGTTTCTTTGAGCAGCACGAGAACGATGCTCGCGAGCGCTGACAAGGCGTATTGCCGCTTCAAAAACAGCAGCAGGGCCAGCAGTGTGAACACCATGGCGGGCATATCGAGTTGCGCCATCATGCTCTGCGTGAAGAAAAGCGGAGAAGCGAGGAGCAGCAGGGGAGGCAAGAAGGCCGGAGCTCCACGCGTTCCGCGGCTGAGTTCAATTGCGAGTAAGAATGTTGCCAGCAGTCCGGCGCCGGCGACGACGAGCATCGCCACGCGTGTAATGGGAATGGCGAAGCCGAACGCTTTGTACCAGAGCGCGAGGTACGCTTCGACGCCCGGCGGATGCACGTTGGGAATGGTGGAATGGGCGATCCACCATCCATGCCGGAATATGTCGAGCGCGGTAGGGATGAACTGTCCCTGCTCATCCCAAAAGAAGGGCAAGTCGAGGATAGGGAGGTGAATCGCGAACAGAGGCGCGGCGAAGAACAGAAAAAACAGGAACAGGTAAAGCCCGTGATTCCTGCGCTTTCCCGGCGCTGCCAGTGCGAACGGAGGCAGCCGGGGCATGGGCGGGCGGCGCTCGACGGGCATTGCGCAGACTACTGGATTACGTCGCCCTGCTGCGCTTGAGCTTCCAGGCGAATCTCTCCGAACGCCGCTTCGTACTGCTTCAGATTCTGCTGCAAAACGTTCGAGAGCGCCTTGGCCTGGGGTGGGCTCAAGTAGATGCCTTGGAAGTTTTGAATAGTAACTGCGTCCGGCGCGGTTTGATTGATAGTTCCGAACATCAGGAAGAAATCCCACAGGTTCACGCGCATTTGCACGCTGTTTGCGTAATTTTCCCGGTAATCGGGGGAGTTGGTGAGGTGCAGTTTGGGCTGTGGTTGTCCTGGCGTCATGTTTCCAGTATGTATGAGGCCCACGTCACACCGGGATGCCGCGGAAGTACCGGCCGGCCGCGGGGCGAAACAGGAACCAGCCAATCAAGGCGCAAAACAAGCAGTGTATAGCGAATTCCGGCAACGCGTGAAAGGCGCTGATGACGACGTGAAAGGCGATCCAGGCGAGCGCAACCCAGCGCGCCCAGTTCTGGCCGCGCAGAATGAAGACGCCGCAGAGAATCGCGATGCACTCGGTGAGTTCGATCCAGATGATGTCGGAGTGAAATGCATTCCTGGCAAGGAAATCGGAGCCATGATAGATAGCGCCGATCACGCCTACGACGATGTAAATCCACGCGAGGATCGTGAGGGAGAGGGGACGTGTTTTCTGATTCATGCGCCCGGCCATTGGTCGATACATGTTACTGAGCGCGCAAGACATCTGCCGGATCCATGTTCATCGCTCGTGTCGCGGGAATATAGCTTGCCAGCAGCGCCGCCAGCAGCAGCACAACGAGCGCCGCGGAGAATGATAGCGGATCGGAAGCTCGCACTCCGTAGAGCATGCCGGACACAAAGCGTGTCAGCACCAAGGATACGAAGAGTCCTGCCAAGATGCCATAGCCGGCAAGCCGTAAGGCTTCCAGCACGATGGTTCTTCGGATTTCTCGGGGTTGCGCGCCGAGCGCCAGCCGAATTCCAATCTCATGGTCCCTTTGAGCAACTGTATACGCCATCACGCCGTAAATCCCAATTGCGCCGAGCGCGAGAGCGAGCGCGGCAAAAAGGCTCAACAGCACGGTTCGAAAGCGCTGCGCCCGCACAGAGGATGCAATCACCTCATCCATGGTGCGGACATTATACACAGGTTCATCTTTATCGATGTGGTGAATCGCCGCGATCGCAGCGGCCGAAACGTTTTTCGGATCCATGCCGGTCCGGATCACGACGGTGAACGCCGGCCAGGGATCCTGCGCGTACGGGATGTACATCGCCGGGTACGGCGCTTTGTCGAGTTCATGCTGGGCAACGTCTCCCACGACGCCCACGACCTGGCTCCAATCATTCCTGTCTGTTTTTACGTGTTGTCCGATCGCGTCTCCATTGGGCCAGAAGTGGCGGGCCATGGCCGCGTTGACGACCATCACTCCGGGCGCAGCCGCTGTGTCGCGATCCGTAAGCACACGTCCTTTGAGAATAGGAATGCGAAGCGTTTGAAAATAATCCGGGCTGACGGTGATGTAATCCGGGGAGAGTTCTCCGTTCGACAGCGGATGGCCTTTAATCTCGATGCCTCGCCGGCTTCCTCCGGGATTCAGTGGCAGCCGGGAGGTGATCGCGACAGAACGAACTCCCGCGAGCGAACGGATGCGCTCCAGCACCTCGGTTGCAAAGCGACTCCGGTCTCCGGGCACGCCGTACTGCGCTTGCGGAAGAGAGAGTTCGACACTCAGAACATGATCCGGGCGGAAGCCTTCGGGAGCTGAAAGAACGCAGTCGAGGCTGTGGATCAATAATCCCGCTCCGATGAGCAGAATGGCTGCCAGAGCCACCTGCGTGACCAGCAGAACCTTCCTGCTTCGGTTTGCGTTTGCAGATCCGGTCAAGGTCCGGCCACCTTCTTTCAGCGCGCCGTTGAGATCGGTGTTGGCGGCCAGAATCGCCGGGAAGAGCCCAAACAGAAGTGTCGAGAATATCGCCGTGGCCGCTGCGAAGACGACGAGCCGCAGGTCGATGCGCAATCCTCCGGGAGACACAATCCCGGCGGGCAGCAGACTTTGGAGCATGCGCAAGGCGCACGCAGCGACAGCCAGACCAAGAGCCGCGCCCGCGAAAGAGAGCAGCAGATTTTCAACTGTGAGCTGCCGGATTAAACGGAGTCGTCCCGCGCCGAGCGAGCCGCGAATCGCGATTTCCCTTTGACGCGTTGTCCCGCGCGCCAGCACCACGTTCGCTACGTTTGCGCACGCAATCAGAAACAACACCCCGACCGCGGCCAGCAAAATGAAAATTGCCGCGCGCGCATTGCCGACTAGGTCGTCTCGCAATCCCACCAGCAGCGGGCCCTGGCCGCCTTCTTCGTCTTTGTACTGCGCCCTCAATCTGCGCGCAATGACCTCCGCTTCCGCCTGCGCCGGCTGCATATTTACGTCCGGCTTCAAACGTCCAACGATGTCGAAGTAATGACTGGTGCGCGATGCCGATGGATCCGCCAGCGGCCGCAAGGGATGCTCAGGGACGCGAAATCGCGCTGAAATCCACAATTCGGCATTCCCTGGGTAAGTGAAATAAGGAGGCATGATGCCAACCACCGTGGCAGGTTCCCCGTTCACCAGCACGGTCTCGCCGAGTACGTTGGATGAGCCCCCATACCGGCTTTTCCAAAGCGAGTCAGAGAGGACCACGGTTCGGGCGCCGCCGGGTTTATCGCGCCACGAATCGAGTGTTCGACCAAGTTCCGGCGCAACCTTCATCACGGAAAAGAAGCTCGGCGTGACAATGGCGCCGTGCACACGCTCCGGCCTGTCCTGCCCGCCCAGATTGAAAGGGTTCTCACGAACAGCGGCCAGCTCTTCGAACGATTTCGCTTCGCGCTGGTAATCGAGATAATCGGCGGGAGCCGGACTGTCCAATTCTCCTCGCCAGCGGTAATACAGCTTCACCAGTTTTTGCGCCTGCGGGAACGGCAGCGGCTTGATGAGTGCCGCATCCGTGACGCCGAACAGCGCCGCCGTTGATCCGATCCCGAGAGCGAGCGTCAGGATCACCGTTAGGGCGAACCCAGGCGACTGGCGAACCACGCGCGTAGCGTAGCCAATATCTCGCAGGAGATCTTCCAGCCACAGCACGCGCCGGCGTTCGTAAAAGCGTTCCTCCATTTGCAGAATATTGCCGAAGTTCCGGCGCGCTGCCGCCTCGGCGTCCGCCCAATTGACGCCCTCCGCACGCAGCCGCTCCGCCTCAATCGCGATGTGCGATTCAATCTCGGCCGAGAAATCTGTCTGTTTTCGTCGCTTCCAGAACATAATCACCGATACCGCTGTCCGCCCCCTACAGGTAAACAACTGACAGGAGCATATACCCTTTTTGGGTAAGATGTCAACAGTAAGGCGCCGATTCACTTCGACTATCATCGGCGGAGAGCATCGAGCTGCCATGAAACCTGGAAATCTGCCGCGCGTTTTCTGCGAATTTCCAATTTGGATTGCAATTCCTCTGCTCAGCACGGTGCTCGCGCCGGCGCAGAGCAGGGTGCCCCTTCAACCGTTCGGACAGCAGGTTCGCCAAGTGGAAACCACGCTCGCGTATTTAGGCGAGCCCTTGCCGCCAAAGGACCAGAATGCGATCGATAGCCTCATAGGCAAAGGCGATGAACAGGAGGCCATTTCGGGTCTCGAGCAAATTCTCGACAAGTACACATTGGCCATCGTCGACATAAACCCGGAGAGCCGTGTGAAAGTGCGGCCAGGGGCGGCAAAACCGGAGCTGGTCGAGGCCGGAACACGCTTGTTCCTGGTGAAAGTGATCAACGGAGCAGGGATCACGGCGCGTCTGCAAGTGAAGAGTCCGAATGCGCTGCCGGTTTATGTTCCATCCGACGGAAGCGCCGAGCCGCCGCAAAAAATTTCCCCCGCCGATGTCCGGGACCGGTGGACGAATGTCGATCTTTATGATAAAGATCCTATGTCCGAGCGCCTTTCCGGTCTGCCGCTCGAATATCGCATCCTCGAAGTCTACAGCCGCGACCGGGGCCAGCGTTCCGCCGAAATTAGTTTCGATGTGGGGCAGGGTAGTCAAGACATCGGCTTTCGCAATCAGATGACGGTGTTGTTCCGTGCCCTGTCCGCGGTACCGCTGGAGTTGCGGGTGCGCGATGAGAACGGCGCGCCCTCGGTTGCTGCGTTCACCATCCGCGATAGCTCCGGCCGCCTCTATCCGAATCCATCGAAGCGCTTGGCGCCGGATTTCTTCTTCCAACCGCAAGTGTATCGCCGGAGCGGCGAAAAGATGCTCCTGCCGGAAGGAACTTACACAGTGACCTGCTCGATGGGACCGGAATATCGCGCTCAAGCCAAGCAGATTAAAATAACCGCGGCCGGGCCGAACGAAGTGTCTTTTGCCATGCAGCGCTGGATCGATCCGGCAAAGTACGGCTGGTATTCAGGCGATCATCACGTGCATGCAGCCGGCTGCTCGCATTACCAAAACCCCACAGAAGGCGTCAGGCCGGAGGACATGGTTCGCCAGATTCAGGGAGAAAAATTGAACGTCGGAGCGGTGCTCACCTGGGGACCTTGTTACTACTATCAGAAGCAATTCTTCACCGGCAAAGATAATCCGCTCTCCGCGCGCGGCGAGTTAATGCACTACGATTTGGAGGTTTCGGGGTTCCCCTCCAGCCATGCGGGGCATTTGGTCTTGCTTGGCCTCAAAGACCAGGATTACCCGCATTGCGTTCGCATCGAGCAATGGCCCACCTGGGATCTGCCCATCTTGCGTTGGGGAAAATCGCAAGGAGCCCTGGCGGGCTTCGCGCACTCGGGTTGGGGCCTGGAAGTGAAATCGCATGACCTTCCCAATTACGAGATGCCCGGCTTCGACGGTATTGGAGCCAATGAATACATCGTCGATGTGACTTATCCCGATACCGTTGACTTTATCTCCGCGGCGGATACTCCTTACGTTTGGGAACTCAACATTTGGTATCACACACTGAACCTAGGCTTTCGCACGCGCATCTCGGGCGAGACCGATTTCCCTTGCATCACGGATGCGCGCGTGGGCCAAGGACGTGTGTATGCCAAAACCGGCGGGCCGCTCACGTATAAAGCCTGGCTGGCGGCTCTGCGAGCGGGCCGGAGCTATGTCTCCGATGGCCGAAGCCACTTGGTCGATTTCAGCGTGAACAATGTAGAAGTCGGAACGAATGCGAGTGAGGTAAAGCTGGCCGGAAGCGCGATGGTGCATGCACGTGTGAAGGTTTCCGCTTACCTGCCGCCTGCCTCAGAGGGCGAGGAGGAGCCTTCCTGGATGATCCCTCTCGGCAATGCCGGAAAAAGGCATGTCGTCAATATCGCCTCCCCTACCGACATTCATGGTCGTCCCATAGACCAGGAACCATATTGGCACATCGAACGGGCGCGCATCGGAAACACACGGCAGGTGCCTGTGGAACTGGTGATGAACGGAAAGTCCGTTGCCCGCAAGAATATCGTGGCCGACGGGAAATTGCAGGATGTCGCGTTCGATGTGCCGGTCCATCGAAGCAGTTGGCTGGCAGTACGGATTCTCGGGTCTTCGCACAGTAATCCGATATTCGTTTTAGTAAATGGAAAAGCGATTCGTGCCTCGCGCGCGAGTGCGCAATGGTGTCTTGCCGCCGTAAACCAGTGTTGGTCGCAAAAGGCCCCGAAAATCTCGAAGCGCGAACTTCCGGATGCGCAAGCGGCTTACGATTATGCTCGCCAGGTCTACACCAGGCTCATCGCTGAATCCGAACCATAAAGGTGTGACACCGCGTTAAGGAATTAACCCCGCGGGCACTTAGCCAAAAACCGCGACCGCTCCGGGCCCGCCGGGAGTTCCTGCGCCAGCTCATCGTAGAGTTGCTGCCAGTTCGCGGCTCTTTTCGCCGCGCGTTGTACCAGAATGCGCGCCATGGGACCAACATGCGCCGCAAGCTCGCTTGTCACTCGCTGCAGTTCGGCCGCGCTGAACACCGGAGCCGGAAGAGCGATCGAAGGATGAGCCGGGGGCAGATTTTCCAAAACTACGTCGGAGAGGTGCGGCGATGGAACGTCGTGCCGAGTGCGCACTGCGCTCAGAACATCCGCGAATTCGCTCGCGCTCTGATACCGATGCAGCGGGTTTTTTTCCAGAGCTTTCAAAATCGCCAGGCAAAACGGCGGAGACAGTTCGCTGTTCAAGGTAGCTGGAGACTGGGGCACCTGGATCAAATGAGCGTTCATCACCGTCCAGGAGCTATCGCCTTTCAGCGGCTTGCAGCCGGTTACCATTTCATAGAGCACGACGCCCACCGAGTATAAGTCAGACCGGGCATCCACGGGCCGGCCCTGCACCTGCTCCGGAGACATGTAGTAAACCGATCCCACGGCTGCTCCGGTTTGCGTGAGTTGCAGCGTATCGGTTGCGGAGCGCGCGATGCCGAAATCCATCAGCTTCACCACACCCGACGTGGTCAGCATAATATTGGCGGGCTTCACATCGCGATGGATTACGCCCTTTGCGTGCGCATACCCGAGCGCGTTCAGCACCTGCAACACAATGTCGATGCTGGTAGCCGGCGGCAGCTTGCCCTCGCGCAATTTGGCATACAGTGTCATACCGTCCAGATACTCCATCACCATCAGGAGTTGATTGTCGAGACGTAGCGCATTGTGCAGTGACGCGATGTTGGGATGGCTGAGGCGAGCCTGTAGTTTGATCTCGCGAATGAAGCGGTCGGCCAGTTCCGGCGTACCGATCATGTCAGGCAAGATGACCTTCAGAGCCTCGATACGATCGGAAATGACGTGCTGGACTTTATAGACGGTGCCCATTCCACCCGCGCCAATCGCGCCGATAATGCGGTAATCGCCGACAACTTGTCCGACGCTCAGTTCCACTCGAACCTCAGAATATCAGTTGAAAATCACGGGCCGTGTTCTGGCGCGGACGTGCCAGAATGGGGTCTCATGAAAGCCCTCCTGGGAATTGCCTTTTCTGTTGTAGCTTGCTTCGCTGCAAGCAGCTCCTTCACGATCGACCAGGTCATGAGCGCGCCGTTCGCGTCCAATCTGGTTGCAGCGCCTGCCGGAAACCGCGTCGCCTGGCTTTTGAACGAGGGCGGCCGGCGCAATATCTGGATCGCCGAAGCGCCGAACTGGAAAGGACGCCGCGTCACCAATTTCAATGCGGACGACGGACAGGACATCGCCGATTTTGCCTGGGCTCCGGACGGCAGCTATCTTCTCTTCGCGCGTGGCGGTGACTTCGAAAATGGCGGCGAGAATCCGAACCCCGATTGGAGCCCCACCAAGCCGGAACAAGCCATCTGGTCGGTTGGAATGGACGGCACTCCCGCAAAGAAATTGACGGAAGGGCAAGCGCCTGTGATCTCGCCCAAAGGAGACGTGGCCGCGTTTATCCGGAATGGCCAGATCTTCACCGTGACCTCGGCGGGCGAGAACGTGAAGAGCGCTGTCGTGGAGCGCTCCACCGCGAAGGCCGGAGATTTACAATGGTCGCCCGACGGTTCCAGCATCGCGTTCGTGAGCGCGCGCGGCAATCACAGCTTTATTGGCCTGTACACGCCTTCCGATCACAAGTTGCGTTATCTCGATGCCAGCGTCGATCGCGATTCGGAGCCGGTCTGGTCACCAGATAGCTCGCACCTCGCCTATTTGCGCATTCCAGCGACGAGCCGAGATTTTATGTTTCATGTTCATCGGGAAGGCGAGCCCTGGTCCATCCGCGTGGCCGATGCGAAGACGGGCGCCGCTCACGAAGTGTTCCGTGCTGATCGCGGACCGGGAAGTCTTTTTCATGGCGTTGTCGCCGATCATCAGATCTTCTGGGCTTCCGGCAATCGCCTCGTGTTCCCGTGGGAACGCACCGGCTGGTGTCACCTGTACAGCATCTCCGCCGATGGAGGAAAGCCGATGGAATTGACTCCGGGCGAGGGCGAAGTCGAGCACGTTGCGCTCTCGCGCGATGGACGCAGTGTTTACTTCTCAGCAAATTTTAAAGACATAGACCGCCGGCATCTATGGAGCGTCAACCCAGCGGGCGGGCAAGCTCCGAAAGAGATCACCAGCGGCGAGGGCATCGAGTGGGAACCCGCGCCCGCGTCTGCACTAGTATTTCTGGCCTCGACGTATAACGAGGCAGCGCACGCCATGGTGCGGACGGCCGATGGCAAACTGCAGCCGCTCGCGCCCGAAGCAACACCTGCGGACTTCCCAGCGCAGTCGCTTGTGAAGCCGCAGCCGGTGATGATCACCGCCGCCGATGGCTTGCAAATTCACGGCCAGCTCTTCTTACCGCCGGGCAATTCGAATGGGGAGCGGCATCCGGCGCTGGTTTTCTTTCATGGCGGGTCACGCCGGCAGATGTTGCTGGGATTTCATTACATGTATTACTACTCGAACGCCTATTCTCTGAACCAGTATTTGGCCAATCAGGGCTACATCGTACTTTCCGTGAATTATCGCAGCGGCATCGGCTACGGCCTCAACTTTCGCGAGGCACTCCACTATGGACCCGCGGGCGCGAGCGAGTTCAACGACGTGATCGGTGCCGGCCTATATCTGAAGTCGCGGCCGGATGTGGACGCGAAGCGTATTGGCGTCTGGGGCGGATCCTACGGCGGATATCTGACTGCGATGGCTCTTTCGCGCGCTTCCGATCTGTTCGCCGCGGGCGTCGATTTTCACGGCGTGCACGACTGGAGCACGTTACGCAGCGTGTATAGCGCTCCGGCCGGAGGCAATCCCGCCGAACGCAACACAGAGCAGGAGGCCGCGCGAATCGCGTTCGAATCTTCGCCGATGGCTTCGGTCGGGGGCTGGCGGTCGCCCGTGCTGCTCATTCATGGCGACGATGACCGTAACGTTTCGTTTTCGCAAACGGTCATGCTGGTGGAAGCGCTACGCAAGCTGCCGGTGGATTTTGAAGAGCTGATTTTCCCGAACGAGATCCACGACTTCCTCATGCATCAGCACTGGGTGGACGCGTACAAGGCCACCGCGGATTTCTTTGCGCGAAGGCTGCGCAGCGGTACGGAGAGGGCCCAGCCGCATACAGAACCCTGAGCGTGTATGTGCGGCAGGGTTGGCCGAAGGCAACCTCCAGGCCGATCGCCGATCGGTCTGCGGGTACTCCCAATTCGCTGTGACAGCATCCTGGGCGCGAGTTCGGAAAGTGAATTTAAACATTTAGGATTCAAAACAAAAAATCCCGCGCAGCTTTCGCCGCGCGGGATTTTCTTGTACTCAGAAGCAGGTCAGAAGGAATAACGCAGCGAAAGCTGGAGAATACGCGGAAGATCGGCCTTTCCAGTCACTTCGCCGAACGTGGACGACGTCGGGTTCACGTTCGGTCCGCCCGTTTGGCCGTAAGTCGCCAAATTCGGGTGATTGATGAAATTGTAGGCTTCCGCGCGGAACTCGAACGCGTTCCGTTCGTTGATTGCGAATTTTTTGAACAAAGCGATGTTCCAGTCCTGCAGTCCAGGTCCGTAAACGGAATTACGCACGCCTTTCTGCAGGTTGAATGTGCCGGCTGCGGGCTGCGTGACATTGGCGGAGAACCATTTGGCAGTACCGCTGCCGCCGGCGAACCCACCCAGAATTTGCGGTGTTCCGTTCAACACCCAGAACTGGCCCTGTGACCCGCAACCGAAACTGCCCAGATCGGTCGAACTAACTCCGGCGTAATCGGTGTTCGTTCCGATGCCGCACGGCTGACCCGTCTGAAATTGGATGGCGCCGCTGAGTTGCCATCCGCCGAGTAGTTTCCCGCTCAGCTTGCTCTGATCTTTAAAGAACGGGAGGTCGTACAAATAGTTGATCACGGCCAGATGGCGTACGTCGTACTCCGAAGGTCCCCACAAATTGCTGGTGTTGTAGGTGTCGGGCACGATGTCGCGATAATTCGAGCTATTATCACTGCTCTTCGAGAACGTGTAGGAGAAGCCGAACATGGAGCCGGCCGTGAATCGCCGGTTCCAACTAACCTGCAGGCCGTTGTACATGGAGTTGACCACGCTCTCCTCTTCCTGGATCGCGGCAAAGCCTTTATAAGGACGCAGCCGATTGATATTCACTCCCGGATTTGCTTGCAGAGTTCCGGCAGGCGCCTGGTTGATGTCATACACATCCCATCCGTGATAACCGCGATGTCCAACATACGCGACAGACAGCGTCGAGTTCCAGAACAACTCACGTTGGAATGAGACGTTCCAGTTCCAGGCGACGGGCTGTTTCAGGTTCGGGTTCAGCGTGGTGATGGTCAGCGGCGCCGCAACACCCGTAGTCAACGATGCGCCCGGATTGTCCACGCGCACATTGCTGACGGTGACGAACGGCTGGAACGGAGAATTGCCGCCAGGGAAAATATTATCAAGCAGCGGCATCCGTGTCACGAATTCGCCCGCACCCGCGCGTAGCACCGTCTTGTCATTCAGTTGATACGCGATGCCGAGGCGGGGTTGAACCGGATTGAAACTCGGCACATGGGACACGGGCCGGCTGGGATCAAACAGGCCGCTGCAGGAGGCGCCGTCGCAGATGGGTTGGGTCGCGGCGAGAACTCGACCGTTGGCAGAGGTTGGAAATCCGCCGAAACCCGGAATAACTACGCCGTTATACGGATTACCAGTTCCCAGCACGACGTTTCCAGCGGAATTGATGGTGACGGCCTGTGCCGGGTTATACAGATTTCCGACGAAATAGTCGGCATTGGCCCACAACGGATGGTACCAGTTGATGGTGCTGATGCGGACTCCATAGTCGATGTGCAGCTTCGGAGTGACTTTCCAGGAATCCTGCGCAAACTCTTCGAACATCGACCCGCGCCAGATAGTGTATGCGCGCGGACCGATTTCCGTATAGCTGTCCGCATAGCCCATCGCCAGATTGGCAATGCTGGCTCCCGTGCCCAAGGCGTAATTGTCGGTAAATGCGAAATTGCCGTTCTGGTTGTTGGCGCCGCCGGGAACCGTACTCACGTTGATCTGGTCCTCGTCGTTTTCGCCGTCGTAGTCGTAGAGGAAACCCAATTTAAACGTGTGGTTACCCCACACCTTCGTCAAGCTGTCCGATATAGTGTAAATCGGTCCGGAGGAATGCGAAGGATAAGGACCACCAGCCAGGCTATAGAAGTTGTCGTTCAGGCTGACGGTTGGAATCTTGTGAGCAATATCCTTACCGGGGAACAAATACGGGTAGTTGATGCCGAGTGTCTGCGCATTGAACCCCGGAGCCGCGGTGTTTACTGGAATGTACACATCGTCCAGGCTGACCGTGGCGCGCGCCTCGTTCACTACCGTTGGACTGATCGTATAAATCCACGCCAGCGTATTGGTTTGATTCGGCCGGTTGAAGTATTTCGGAGTGAGGCCCGATCCTTGATCGAATGGCTGATATTCGAAATAAGCCAGATCGCTCTTCCGGAACTCGATGTGATTCTTGTCAGTCGGAAGAATGTCGAAGTTCAGGTTTTCCTTTCGCTGATTGTAGGGATGCGCGGCCTGGGCGATCCAGTTCTGAGTGCCGACCGGGCCGAAGTTTGGCTTGGGATAGGCATTCAGAAGAGCAATACCCGTGGGGCTCAGAAGGTTGGTGGGAATCACATTACCCGGAATGGGCTGTGTGGTGCCTGGGAAATGGAGTTGAGTGACACCCTTGTACCAGGGATTCGGGCCCAACAACTCGCTGAAGTTGCCTTGGCGCATGAGCGGCGTGGGGACGGCTTGTTGCTGGGTGTCCGTCGAGCGCTGCCGGATCCAGTCTTCCGCGACAAACCAGAAGAACTTCTGCCGGAATTTCTCCCATTTGCCCGGAATAGCCAGCGGTCCGCCGATATCAAACCCGAAATCGTTGTAGCGGTATGGCGACGCAAAATTGGTGGCCGTGCTCAGATTGCGAGCCCAGGTGTTGGAGTTCAGATCCGAATTCTGGAAGTATTCGTACGCCGCGCCGTGAAAATCAGTTGAACCGCTCTTCGTAACAATACGAATCTGTCCGCCGGAGGCCCGCCCGTATTCAGCCTGATAGTCGGCCGTCAAAACCTGAATCTCTTCGGTGGAATCCACATTGCCCACGCCGATCACAGCGCCATTCGATCGTGTGCGCAGGGCCGGCGCGCCGTCTACTGTAACCATCGTGTCCCATGAGCGGGCGCCGTTGATATTGAACGGCTGTCCGGCGGGTCCTAGCCCCTGTTTGTTTCCGAGCGTTGTCCCGGCGCCTGCGCGAATGCCGGGTAGATACTGCGCTGAATAAATCGGACTGCGCCCGTTCAGTTCCAGATTCTGAATTTGCGTGCCGGTTACTTCCGATTGCACCGCTCCCGACTCTGTCTGCAGCACTTCGGCCGTTGAGGTGACTTCCACAGTCTCGGTTGTCTGACCTACGGTGAGATTGCCGTCGAGCGCCAGTGTCGAGTTCGGCTGCAGAGTGTTGTTCTTACTGTCGAACTTTTTAAAGCCGGCGACTTCAGCGGTCATTTCATAGGAGCCCGGAAGAAGATTCGTGACCGTGTAGTGCCCCGAATTATCGGTGGTCACCGTACGGGACTCGTTGGTGGCTTCGTTCTTAATCGTGACTTTTGCATTCGGCACAACCGCACCGGTTGGATCCCGAACGAACCCCGTGATCGTGCCAACGTCCGACTGGGCGAAGACAGGAATAGATAAAGCGAGACAGACAACAAACGCGATACAAAGACGTAGCGCCTTTGTCACCAAGCAATGACTCATAGATCCCTCGACTTAGAGAAATTTGGAATGTATGCCATCGAACTGCGGTCCCCGTGACCGCAGCGTAGCGTTCAAACTAACCCACTGTTGGGAGAATATATCACTTTCTATTGAGAATTCAAGAGCTTTGCGCCGGAACCGGGTCCAAGTACGGGTTGCCCGCACGGGATAGCAACGTTCCTCGCCGTTTCGTGCTAGTCTAGCCAATTACCGATGAGCAGTGGTCTTTTTGTCAAAAAGCCGGTTGAGGTCCTGCTTGCCGAGTGCGAGGCGCACAATCCTCTGAAGCGAAGCCTGGGGGCCAAGTCGCTGGTTGCGTTGGGAATCGGAGCTATCATCGGGGCCGGAATCTTTACCCTCACCGGAGTGGCCGCCGCTACCCATTCCGGGCCGGCCATGGTGTATTCGTTCCTACTGGCGGCCTTCGGTTGCGCCTTCGCCGGCATTTGTTACAGCGAATTCTCCACCATGATTCCCATCGCGGGCAGCGCGTATACGTACTCGTACGCCACGCTCGGCGAACTGATCGCCTGGATTATCGGTTGGGCGCTGGTACTGGAATATGCGGTAGGCGCCGCTACGGTGGCGGTGAGCTGGGCCGCCACCTTCGACTCCATCCTGCTCTCGTTTGGGATCGAAATGCCGCGCGCCATCGTTGCGTCACCCTTCGCTCCTCAGCCGGGAAGTGTGAACCTGATTGCGGTGATTATCCTCTGCATCATCTCGTTCATTTTGATCCGCGGCATTAGCGAATCCGCCAGGGTGAACGACATCATTGTCGTGATCAAAGTAGCGGTCGTTATCCTGTTCATCGGCATCGGCTACTTCTTTATCAACCGACAGAACTATCATCCGTTCCTGCCTGCTAATACTGGGCAGTTTGGAGCCTTCGGATGGTCGGGCGTGCTGGCCGGAGCGGGGCAGGTCTTCTTTGCCTATATCGGCTTCGACGCGGTCTCCACGGCCGCCCAGGAAGCGAAGAATCCCAAACGCGACATGCCGATCGGCATTATTGGTTCGTTGCTCATCTGCACGGTTTTGTACATTCTGTATTCGCTGGTGCTGACCGGAATCGTGAATTACAAAGAATTGAACGTCGCGGCTCCGCTCGCGGTTGCTGTGGACCGCATGAAGGGTGTGGCGTGGGTGGGATTTCTGATGAAACTCGGCTCGCTTTGCGGGCTCACGTCGGTCATGCTGGTAATGCTTCTCGGCCAGTCGCGCGTGTTTTATTCGATGTCGAAGGATGGTCTGCTGCCGAAGCTGTTCTCGGATCTGCATCCGCGCTTCCGAACGCCATGGAAATCGAACCTGCTCCTGATGGTGTTCGTCTCGCTCGGTGCGGCGTTTACTCCAATTGCGCGTCTCGGCAATCTCACCAGTATCGGCACATTGTTCGCGTTTGTCGTGGCCTGCATCGGGATCATCATTATGCGCCGGATCCGTCCCGACCTGCCGCGTCCTTTCAAAACCCCGTTAGTGCCGCTGGTCCCGATTGTCGGCGTGATTGCGAATCTGGGTTTGATGGCGGGGCTCGGTGTGATCACCTGGGCGGCGTTTCTAATCTGGATGAGTATCGGGCTGATCGTTTATTTTTCGTATAGCCGGAAAACCAGTGTGTTGCAGCTCACCGGGCGATTTAGCCCTACGGCTTCGAGCTGAGGCGGCTACGGCCGCAAGCAACCGGCGAGCGAGATGAGTGGTGCGCCCGGAGTGATTCGAACACCCGACCTTCTGGTTCGTAGCCAGACGCTCTATCCAACTGAGCTACGGGCGCAATAGTGACAGTATAGCGCGCAGATGGAAGCTGTCAGCCCTCAGCTATCAGCCTTCAGCCAAAGTACGGCGAACCGGCCTTCAGGCTACTCCAAAAGCTGAATGCTGAGCGCTAATTGCTGAAAGCCCTCAACGTCCCTGCGTCGAATCCGGAAACATCAGCGCGTGAACACGGTTCCGGCCCTCGGCTTTGGCGCGATAAAGCGCCTCGTCTGCAACGCGAATGAACACATCGGGTGTGCGCTCGGAGCCGTCTGAGACCGTGACACCGAAACTGGCCGTGATGGTCAATTCGGCTCCGTCCACAAGCATCGAAGTGGCCTGTAGCTTGGAACGCATCCGCTCGGCTTGGGCTGCCGCCTGCTCCAGGTCGCAATTGGGTAAGACCACCAGAAACTCCTCGCCGCCATAACGGCCCACCTGGTCGTAGGGGCGCATGTTTCCACGCAGCCGCGTCGCTGTTTCGCGCAGAACCGCATCGCCGGCGAAATGGCCGTACGTATCGTTGATCCTCTTGAAATGATCGATGTCGAGCAGAATGACGCCCACCGTGCGATGGTCGCGGTGGCAGCGGGCAAACTCCTGTTCGAGCGTCACAGAAATCGCCGCGCGATTGGGCAGCATGGTCAGAAGATCCTTATTCGCGCGCTCCCGCAACTCCTCACGCGCCTGTAGCAGATCCATTTGCAGATCGATGATACGCTTACCGGCGCGCAGGCGAACTTGGAGTTCGTGCTGATCGAACGGCTTCACGATGTAATCGTCAGCCCCGGCTTCCAGGCCTTCGACCGTCTCGTCCTTCGTGTTCTTCGAGGTCAGGAGCAGGATGTAAGTGTAGGGTTCCCGCCGCGTTTCCCGGACCTTTTTACAGACTTCGGGGCCGGTCAGCTCAGGCATTACCCAATCGAGGATGGCCATCGGAGGTGCGTCCGCCGCCGCCAGAATATCCCACGCTTCGGCTCCGTTCTCCGCCATGACGACTTCATAGCCCCAACGCTTCAACGCGCTATTGAGCATGATGCGCGATGTGGCGCTGTCGTCTGCTATTAGGACCTTCATATCTGGCTCGGGCTCTCTATCCTCTCGCTACTATCTAATCGTCAGCCCGAGATCAAATAATTAGCCTCTGTTTCAAAAAGATGGCCGCTGTCGGATTTTGGTTCCGGCGATTGCCGCCGATCGACGTAAGCCATAGAAAACAGCGAGCTTCTTCTACTATGACCACCTCGTGACCGCGGCGTCAATAGGCCCTCCCAAAGACCGGCGTACCGGCAATTTCCGAGTTTTCTATGATGGGGATACCGCCGCTCTTTTTGCCCAGGCGAGGGCGCACAGACAGGGAAAGGCTTTCGAGTAAAGGAGCTCTTGAATGCAAAATTCCGTATTGGTACCGATGGTGGTCGAGCAGACTTCGCGAGGCGAACGCGCCTACGACATCTACTCCCGCCTTCTCAAAGAGAACATCATCTTTCTTGGTACCCCGATTGACGACTCCGTCGCGAATCTCATCATTGCCCAGATGCTATTTCTGGCCGCTGAAGATCCGGAGCGCGACATCTCGCTCTACATCAACTCTCCGGGAGGTTCCATTACAGCGGGGCTCGCCATTCTGGATACCATGCGCCTGGTGGAACCGGACATCGTAACTTATTGCCTCGGACAGGCGGCCTCCATGGCCGCGGTGCTGCTTGCCTGTGGCACCAAAGGCAAGCGCTTTACCCTGCCCAATGCGCGGATCCTGATCCACCAGCCCTCGATGAGCGGTCTCGGAGGCCAAGCCGCCGACATCGACATCTACGCTCGCGAGATTCTGCGCATGCGCCAATCGCTCAACGAAATTCTGGCGGATGCCACCGGGCAGCCGATCGACAAAATCGCGCGCGATGTGGACCGCGATTATATTCTGGAGCCGGAGGCGGCGCTGGAATACGGGATGATTGACCGGATTATCTCCTCGCGGCAGCCAGTCCCGGTACCAACACGCTAGCTGCCGGGTCCGCGCGCGGGGCGGCGTGCGGCGGCCCGTTGCCGACGCGCGGGGTGTTCCGTCCGTAAGTAACTGAGTTGCTTTTAATTGCGACTAATTTGAGAACACGGCGCAGGTGCCATAACAAGTTTGATGAGCCTTGCGCAAGCCTATGAAATTCTGGAGTCTGCTACCGATTTCAGAAGGGAGCGGGGCAAAATCTGACTTGACCAGGTGCGCAGACTGGGTTATGGTAATGGTTCTGTTACGCATTTGCTAGAAGATAAATCTTGTTTATCAAAGAATGACGCGCCTATACCTCATCCTTAGCGGGGCTATTCTTCTGGCGACTTTTTCAGGCGCTGCGGGCGCGGCTACGCCTTCTCCCGAAGATTTGAGTTCCGCGCCGAGTACGAGTGCTATCGATGCCGCGAACGAGTTTGTTATTCCGGACAGCTCGTCCGCGGCCGATTTTTCGACGCCGCATTCGAAGGAAGCCGATGACCGGCTGGCGCGTTCCGATAGTCATTTGAACGCGGGCCGCCAGTTGTATTTCAAAGGCGACTTGACGGGAGCGCGGCGCGAGTTCGATGCTGCGGTGGATGCGCTTTTGGGTGCTTCCGAATCGCTACCCGATTATAGGCGCGTTGAGCGGCGGCTCGATCAAATCTGTGACCTGATCTACCGCTTCGACGTGGAAAAGTTGGGCGCGGGGAAAAACCAGGACGACACGGTCGCTTTCGACAAAGCGCCCATCGACGAGATCAGCCATACGACGTTTCCGGTGGACCCGAAGCTCGCGCCCAAACTCGAAAGCGAGCTGACCCAGACGAGTTCCGGAATTCCGCTGGATCTCACGGACCCGGTCTTGAGCTACGTCCACTTTTTCTCCACGGATCGCGGGCGGAGTATTCTGCTCGCCGGTCTGCGGCGTTCCGGCCGTTACCAGGCGCTTATTCAGCGCATCTTCGCCGAGGAAGGCGTTCCGCAGGACCTCATCTATCTAGCTCAGGCGGAATCCGGGTTTCTGCCACGCGCCATCTCCTACAAGAAAGCCGTGGGGATGTGGCAATTCATTGCCGGTACCGGCGCCACTTACGATCTGGTCCATACCAGCACGTTCGACGAGCGATTCGATCCGGAAAAGGCGACACGGGCAGCCGCCAAGTACCTGAAGGATTTGTATGCCCGGTATGGAGACTGGTATCTGGCGATGGCCGCCTACAATTGCGGCGCGGGAGCCGTAGACCGCGCGATTGAGCGTACCGGATACGCCGACTACTGGGAGCTTCTCAAGCGTCACGCGCTCCCGAGAGAGACCGCCAGCTATGTGCCCATCATCGTCGCGATGACGATCATGGAGAAGAATCCGAAGGACTACGGCCTGGAGAATATCGACCTGGACCCGCCGGTGGAGTACGACACGATTCAGCTCACGGCCAACACCAATCTCAACCTGATCGCAGACGCTACGATGCAGCCGGTTTCGGTCATTCGGGATTTGAACCCCGCGTTGCTGAAGACGATTGCCCCCTGCGGTTTCACGGTGCACGTTCCGAAGGGCTCGGGCCAAGCCGCTCAACTCGCGCTGGCCACCGTTCCGGCCGAGAACCGGCAGGCGTGGAGACTGCATCACGTGGAGGCAGGCGACACGCTCGCGGCGATTGCTAAGTCCTATCATCTAGCTCCCGAACGAATCATCGAGGTCAATCGGGGCGCGGATTCGCTCGAAACCGGAGACGTGCTGCTGATTCCCGCGGTTTATCACCAAGAGCGGCCCGCCTATGTTCGAGCACACAGTTCGCGGACAAAAGTACGCTCGACAAGCCGCACGCAGACGCACAGCAAGACCCCCGTCAGACAGGCATCACATATAAGCGCCTCTCGCCACGTATCCTCGCAGATATTGCATCGCAAGGCGGCTGTCCGTACCGCCAGTCTGACGCGGTAGTTCAGTACCGAATCTCCACTCCGTGAAGGCGGACCCCTTGTTTTACGCGCGGGGTTCTGCTCCGTCGCTTACGCTTTCGTCTCTGCATGACTTGCGAATTTGCGTTCCGTTGTGAAATTATTTTGCTTGTCGCATCATCTCGATGCATAGTAGGGAAGAAGTGCAAGGAGGAGAGCGTGAGCTTAACGTACTGGCTTGAACCCAACGAAGACGAACACGATGACTTCGACTATGAAGACGAACATGTCGAGTTGGAGTCGGACAAGGATGAGTACGACGACGAAGATGAAGATGAGGACGAAGATGAGGAAGAAGATGAAGAGGAGTTAGCGGGCGAAGCGGCCGGTGGCGGCCGTGTGAGCGAGGCACGCGGCGAGGAGAAAGCAGAGCCGCAACGGGAGAAAGCTGCCGCGCCATCCGAGACGGCATCTGAGGCCGCCCGTGAAGGCGCTTCGCGCTCCGAGACTGCTGAAGAGCAGCCCGCAAAGAAAGCGGCGCCGGCGGCGAAAAAGACGCCCGCGAAACGATCCACAGCCAAGAAATCTGCTGGAATGCAAGAGGCAGCCGCTATGCAAAAGAAGAGCGCTGCCCCGCAGCAAATGCCGGCCAAGAAGGCGGCGGCGCCCGCCAAGAAGAGCGCAGCCAAAAAGTCGCCGGCTAAAGCTGCCAAGAAGGGCGCGGGCAAAAAGGCTGCGGTGAAGAAGACGCCCGCGAAGAAAGCGGCCGTAAAGAAGAGCACAGCCAAAGCCGCCAAGAAAGCGGCTAAGGGCTCAGCAGCCAAGAAGACCGCTGCAAAGAAGGCGGCCGGCAAGAAGACGGCGGCGAAAAAGTCTGCTCCCGCGAAGAAGAGCGCACCGCGAAAGGGCGCAAAGAAGAGGAGATAGTTACAAACCGCCGGGCGGCCCAGTTCTGGCGCGCCGCCCGGTGTGGCCCGAAGTCTTCAGGTTTTGGGTGCTTTGCGGACTACCGTGCGGCAGCGCTCGAACAGTTCTAACAAGGAGTCGGCATATTCCTCGCTGGATCGCGACCCTTTGCCGCCGAATCCGGGGCTGGCCGACCCTTTCCCGTAACCTGTCGTTACGGCGATGAACTTCATCAGTTCGAGCGCCACTTCGTCCGGGCTGCTCCTTGGAGTTTCTTTCTCTGAAGTACTTTCAGCCATTCCTTCGTTGTGCTCCTTCCAGAAATAAGGTCTAGCCTGATTCTCTCATCCAGCCGTAACCATGCCCGTCCGCGCCCGCAAGCTGATTCGTAAGATGCGGGGTGGCGCGCAAGCCCACCTGATCGAGGGTCAAGATGGCGCCTTTTACGTTGTCAAGTTCACCAACAACCCACAGCATCGCCGCATTCTGATCAATGAATGGCTGGCCTGCGCCTTTCTGCGGTACCTGCAGATCCATGTGCCTGCCAGCGCGCTGATCGAACTGACGCCCGAATTTGTCGCGGATACGCCGGAGCTGTATCTCTCGATTGGCCCGAAGCGTGAGCCGATTCCGCCCGGCATTCATTTCGGCTCGCGGATGGCGGTGCATCCGGAGCGCGTAGCCGTATATGATTTCCTGCCGGATAAGCTGCTAGGGAAAGTGGAGAACCGGGTCGACTTTCTCGGGACCCTGGTATTCGATAAATGGATTGGAAATGCTGATTCCCGTCAAGCGGTCTTCTTCCGAGCCAAGGCCAAAACCTGGACTCCGTTGAAGGGAGAGGCTCCGGCCCGAACCGGCTTCTTCGCGCAAATGATCGATCATGGGTTCGCGTTCAACGGCCCGCATTGGGACTTTCGGGATTCACCGCTGCAAGGCGTCTACTTTCGGACCTCGGTGTATGAAGAAGTGCAGTCGCTCGATTCCTTCCAGCCCTGGCTGGAGATGGTGGAGAACTTCCCGGTGGAGGTGGTCGATGCGGCCTGGAAAGAGATTCCTCGCAACTGGCTGGACAGGGACGAGAGCGAGCTCGAGGCCGTTTTGGAGACGCTTCTGAAGCGGCGGCGACGCGTAGCGCCGCTCATCGAGGCATTGCGTCGAGAACGGTCTAACGCGTTCCCCAACTGGCGTTGATCTCGTCCGCCAACCGCTGCGCTGTGGCGGGAGCGAGGAGAATGCCGTTTCGATAATGGCCAAAGGCGAGATACAGCCGGTTCGACGACCAGGCGCCTATGTGCAGCGCATCGCTTCCCGGGCGGAAACCCACCCATACTTCCGAAGGAGTAGTGCTGGCCAAGTGTGGCAGCACTAACGCAGCCTGCCCCGCAATGGAGCGCGCTAATGCGGGTTCCACGCTGTGATCGAAGCCGACGTGCTCCACCGTAGCTCCGGCGATCAGGAGCCCATTGGCGCGCTGGAGGAGGTAGGCGTGGCCGTGCCGGAGGACGGTGTTGCAGGTCTGCTGCGGTTGTTGGTATCCGATCAGGTGGCCCTTGACGGGCTCAGTGGGCGGCAAGGGAGGCGCGCCGATCGCTTCGATGTGGCTGCTCCAGGCGCCTGCCGCGATCACCGCAGCCTGATATGCCTGGTCCCGCACATGGGCCGAATCGCTGGTGACTTCGATCCGGGAAACCGGGCAGTTCTGCTGGACAGAAACGCCCAGTTTCCGGCACACGGCCGCAAGCGCCAGCATCACCTCCCGGGGATTCACGACAGCGTCATCGGGGTAAAAACGGGCGGAGAAAAGGCCGTCCGTCCGGACTCTGGGCCAGAAAGCCGCGACATCGGCAATGCTGACGGGCTTGGAGCGAATCCCCAGCGCCTGCTGGGCGGCGGCCTTCGCGTCCAAAGAATGTTGCTCTTCGGGCGAATAAGCGAGCTCCAGCGCGCCGTTCTCCTGGTAATCGATGGCCAGCCCGGAGCAAGTCTCCAGCTCGCGAACAAACGCGCTGTAGAGAGCCCGCGACTCTAAAGCGATCGCGGCCAGGGGCGACGGGCCTTCCAGTTCTCCGCCCGGCGCGAGCATTCCGGCTCCGGCCCAGCTTGCCTCGCCGCCGATCTCGCCTTTCTCGAATACCGTAACGCGGAAGCCCCGCTGGCAGAGGCGCCACGCCAGGGACATTCCGATGATGCCGCCGCCAATGATGGCGATGGAAGCTTGTCGAAACGAACCCAACTGGCTCACACCGGTTCCGGGAGGGGTGCCGGTGCCGGCTCGGAGCTTTCCTTTTTCACCAACTCTACAAAGGCTCTGGCTGCATGGCTAAGAGCGCGCCGGGCCGGATACACCAGCCGGATCTTGCGCTCCAGTTGCAGCTCTTTGACGCGAATCTCATGCAGGAGACCCTGCTTGATCTCCTGTTCGACGCACATGCGGGGCAGAAAGGCCACGCCTTCGTTATCCTGCACGAAACGCCGGATGGTCTCGACGGTGGGCATCTCGACATCCATGTTCAGAGGCACTTTATGGCGTTGGAACTCGCGTAAGACCGCTTCGCGATAGGGCGAGATTACGTTGTGCGCGATGAAGGTCTCCATGTCCAGCTCGGCGATGGAGATCTCGCCCCGGTTAGCGAAACGGTGCTCGGGCGAAACGATGAGAGTCAACCGGTCTATGTAGATCACCTGCGAGAGCAAATGATCGTCATTGGGATCGTAGCTGATGACACCGAGTTCCAGTTCGCCGTCCAACAGTTGCGACGGGATCTTACTCGATTCCGACCGCCGGACCTGAACTTTCACCTTCGGAAACAACCGCCGGTATTGCTCTATGTGCTGAATCAGATAAAGCGAGCTGGATTCGTTAGCACCAATGGATAACCGTCCGGCATAATTGTCCTTCAACTCACGCAACGCATTTTCGAGATCGCTTTCAAGATTCTGAAAACGTCGCGCGTACTCGAGCACCACCCGTCCCGCGTCGGTCAACAGCAATTCACGGCCAGAACGGTCAATGAGTTTTTCCTTTAGGTCACTCTCCAGACGCTGAATCGCAATTGAGATAGCTGGCTGCGTGCGCAGGAGCTTCTCGCCAGCGCGCGAAAAGCTGCGTTCCGTAGCCACTGTGAGGAAGACTTTTAAGGGATAGAGTTCCATTACGCCCGCCGGGTAAGGCGCTTATGCCATTATTATCCGTTATACAATACTTCAAAACTATAAATTTGCATAATTCGCCTTGTCCCATTTACGATGGGTAAAGTCTTTCCATAGGAGTATCCACTTGAGCCGAGTCTACATCTTCGATACCACATTACGCGATGGGGAGCAGTCCCCCGGATGCAGTATGACCACGCCGGAGAAGCTCAAAATGGCCGCCGCCCTTGTGGATTTGGGCGTGGACATATTGGAGGCCGGTTTTCCCATTGCGTCGGAGGGAGATTTCGAGGCTGTCGATGCAGTCAGCCGTCAGTTTCCGTGGGTGCAAGTAGCGGCGCTGGCGCGCGCCTGTACACTCGATGTTGAGCGGGCGGCGAAATCGCTGGAGCGTGCCAAGCGTCCGCGCATTCACACTTTTATCGCCACTAGTGACATTCATCTGAAGCATAAATTACGAAAGACCCGGCAGCAGGTTTTAGACGACGCGGTTGCGGCCGTAACGCTCGCGCGCAACTACACGGATGACGTCGAGTTTTCAGCCGAAGATGCAACCCGCACCGAGTTAGCTTACTTGCAAGAAGTGTGCCAAGCCGTGGTGGAGGCGGGCGCGCGGACGGTGAATCTTCCGGATACGGTCGGGTACTCGGTTCCCGATGAATACGCGGAACTGATCGGGGGAATCGCGAAGCTCTTAGGCGATCGCGCCATCGTAAGTGTCCATTGCCACGACGATCTGGGGCTGGCGGTAGCGAACTCGATTGCGGCCGTGCGGGCCGGTGCGCGGCAGGTGGAATGTACGATCAACGGCATTGGCGAGCGGGCCGGAAATGCCGCCCTGGAAGAAGTGGTGATGGCGATCAAGACCCGCAACGACCGCCTGCCGTTCGAAACCAAGATTCACGCCGAAAAACTGTACGCAGCCAGTCAAACTCTGACGCGCTTCATCTCCTTCGGCCCGCAGCCAAACAAAGCCATTGTGGGCGAGAATGCGTTCGCGCACGAAGCCGGAATTCATCAGGACGGCTATCTGAAGGAGAGATCCACTTACGAGATTATGGATCCGGCGAGCGTCGGGGTTCCGGAGAGCCGGATTGTGCTGGGCAAGCATAGCGGACGCCATGCGCTGAAGAAGCGCGCCGAAGATTTGGGATACCAGCTTTCGCGAGAGGAACTGGACGAGGTGTATCAGCAGTTCACGCACGCCGCAGACAACAAGAAGGGTCTGCGGAACGAAGAGATTGTGGCGTTGATCGAGGAAGTGGTGAACCGGGGCGTGCCGGTTCCAGCTCACGCCGCGCGATAGCTCATGGATCTGAACGTTCTTGTTCTGCCCGGCGACGGAATTGGCGTCGAAGTCACAAGAGAAGCGGTCAAGGTTCTGACGCGGGTGGCAGTTGTTTTTGGACATCAGGTGTCCCTTTCGGAAGGCTTGCTGGGCGGAATCGCCATTCAGGAAACCGGGGACCCGTTTCCCGACGAGACTCGCAAACTGGCGCTCGAGGCAGACGCAACGCTTTTAGGAGCCGTTGGCTTACCGGAATTTGACAATGCTCCGCCGGAGAAGCGGCCGGAGCGGGGTCTGCTGGGCATTCGGAAGGCTTTGAGTGTATACGCCAATTTACGCCCGGTGCGCTCTTATCGCGCGCTGGTCAATTCGTCTCCGCTGAAGAACGAGCTGGTGGACGGGACGGACATGATTATTGTCCGCGAATTGACGGGCGGTTTGTATTACGGAACGCCGCGCGGGATTTCCGGAACCGGGGCCGAGGAATCCGCGGTGAATACCATGAGTTACAGCCGGACCGAGATTGAACGCGTGGCGCACATGGCGTTTCAGTTGGCGCGCAAGCGGCGCAAGGCAGTGACCAGCGTCGATAAATCGAACGTGCTGGAGAATTCGCAGCTCTGGCGGCGCGTGGTGACCGAGGTTGGAAACAGTTATCCGGATGTAGCGCTCGATCACATTCTGGTCGATAACTGCGCGATGCAGCTTGTGTTGAATCCCAAGCGCTTCGATGTGGTCCTGACCGAAAACATGTTCGGTGACATTTTGAGCGACGAAGGCGCGGTGCTGGCGGGGTCGATTGGGATGCTGCCTTCGGCGTCTATTGGGAACAAGAGGCCCTCGGGCGCCTGGGTCGGGTTGTATGAGCCGGTGCATGGGTCGGCGCCGGACATTGCCGGTCAAAACAAAGCCAATCCGCTGGGCGCGATCGGGTCGATCGGAGCGATGCTCGAATACAGTTTCGGGCTGGCGGACGAAGCCCAGGCCGTGTACGGCGCGATTGAAGCCGTTTTGGATAGCGGATACGTGACCGCGGATTTGAAACCGGCGGGTAAGCCCGCGACGACCAGCGAAGTGGGCGATGCGATTTGCGCCCGGCTGTCGGCGCGGGTGGTTTCGGCGTAAAAGAGCGCAGGCGAAAACGCCTACGCCAGAAGGCAAATTTAGGTAGAGACAGATGCCATCGAAAAATGGCGCGGTATCCAGGCCGCGCACAATTGTTGAAAAAGTGTGGGATAACCACGTCGTGGTGGAACGGCCCGGCGCGCCCACGCTGCTTTATATCGATCTTCATTTAGTTCACGAGGTGACGTCGCCGCAGGCTTTCTCCGGCTTGCGAGAGCGCGGGCTGAAAGTGCGCCGTCCGGATTTGACCATCGGCACGACGGACCACAGCATCCCGACGCACGACCGTTCACTCCCGATCCTCGATAAGGTAGCGGAAGCCCAGATTACGCAGTTTGAAAAGAACTGCCGGGATTTTGGGATTCCGTTCTTCGGCCCGCACAGCATGAAGCAGGGCATCGTGCATATCATTGGTCCCGAGCAGGGACTGACGCAACCTGGCATGACGGTGGTGTGCGGCGACAGTCACACGGCCACTCACGGCGCGTTTGGCGCGTTGGCCTTCGGTATCGGAACGAGCCAGGTGGAGCACGTGCTTGCGACGCAGTGCCTGTTGCAGAGTCGCTCGAAGACCTATGAAGTGCGGGTGGAAGGCATGTTGAAGCGCGGCGTCGGCGCGAAAGATGTCATTTTGAACCTGATTTCGCGGATCGGCATCGGTGGCGGCACGGGTTGCGTGTTCGAATATACCGGCTCCGCCATTCGCTCGCTTTCGATGGAAGAGCGGATGACGATCTGCAACATGTCTATTGAAGGCGGCGCGCGCGCGGGATTGGTGGCACCGGACGATACGACGTATCAGTACCTCAGCGGCCGGCCGTATGCTCCGAAGGGGGCGGATTGGGATCGGGCCGTCAGCCTGTGGCGCCAGCTTCCGACCGACGAGGGCGCAACTTACGATAAACACATCTCGATTGACGCCAGCGCGCTCGAACCGATGATTACTTTCGGAACGAACCCAGGCATGGGCATTCCGATTACGTCGCCGGTGCCCGATCCGGCTTCGGTGAGCGATCCGCTGGAGCGGGAGTCGCTGGGCAAGGCGCTGCGGTACATGGATCTTCCTTCTGGAAAGCCCCTGCTGGGGCATCCGGTGAACGTGGTGTTTATCGGAAGTTGCACGAACTCGCGGATCTCCGACCTGCGGGCAGCCGCAGAAGTTCTGAAGGGGCGGAAAGTGAACCCCAAGGTGCGGGTGATGGTGGTGCCCGGTTCGCAGCAGATCAAGCAGCAGGCGCAGGCAGAAGGGCTGGACCGCATTTTCAAAGAGGCCGGCGCAGACTGGCGCGAAGCCGGGTGTTCCATGTGTATCGCGATGAACGGCGATCAATTGCAGCCCGGCGAATACAGCGTTTCCACCAGCAATCGCAATTTCGAAGGACGCCAGGGCAAAGGCGGACGAACGTTTCTAGCGAGTCCGTTGACCGCCGCGGCCAGCGCAGTGACGGGCGTGGTGACGGATGTCCGGGCGTTGATTTAGGAGAGCATTCATGGAAAAAGTAACTACGTTCACCAGCCGCCTGGCTCCGCTGCCGATCGACAACATCGATACGGATCAGATCATCCCCGCGCGTTTCCTGAAAACCATTTCGAAGGCCGGGCTGGGAGATCAGCTCTTCTACGACTGGCGGTACGATGCCGAGGGCAAGCCGAATCCGGAGTTCATTTTGAACCGGCCTGAAGGCCGCGCGGCACAGGTGCTACTGGCCGGAGATAATTTCGGTTGCGGCAGTTCGCGGGAGCATGCGCCCTGGGCCCTGACGCAGTACGGATTTCGGGCGGTAATCAGTACGTCCTTTGCTGATATTTTTCGCGGCAACGCGCTGAAGAATTCTCTTCTGCCGATCATTGTGCCGCCCGAGGCGCACAAAGCGTTGTTCGAAGCCGTGGCGAAGACCCCGGCGGCCACGGTGACGGTGGATTTGGCGCAGCAGAAGCTGACATTGCCGGATGGTTCTTCGGTGACGTTTCCCATCGATGAGTTCGCGAAGACCTGCATGCTGGAAGGCGTGGACGAGTTGGGGTACATCCTGCAGCAGGAACCGGCGATTGCGGCGTATGAGACGAAGCGGGTGTTGAGTGTGAATACGCTGGCGGGAGTTTAGGCGCGGGCTTTACTTACCGTGTCGCAGGCGCCAGAACTGCTCAGCCAGCCCGTTGAACTGGATTTCCTCATGCGCGCCGACGCGCGACGGACCATGAAAGCCAGAGGAGGAGGACCTAGCCCTTCGGTGCAATTGTAAATGATTTTTGCTTGCGAGTGTCAGGTCTAAGGTAGTATTTGGCGTCCCAAATAGATCAGAATTGGAACCAATTGTTATCGGCGCTCCAATCCATCTACACGCTAAGAGGAATAGGTTGAAAGTTGGGCTTTGTTCAGCGGGCAAACCGTTCAGGGATCTGAATTCGATATTCAAAACCGGCCCGGTGAGTATCCCCACGTAGTATGGAACTCTAGTATGGCTCAGTTGCCAGACGTCAATGAAATCATCTGCACACTGTGCAGTCATCACAGCGGCTTCATACCCGACATGCTTTAGCTCTGAAGCTTTGCTGATTCGCTGCTTCCGCCCGGTCCGTTCTGCCCCAGGCATAAGCTCGGCAATTCCGCTCTTCTCGTTGCCGGGCCTTAATCATTCCGGCAATCGGGTGTGATACCCGGTGGATCATTTTCAAGTATGAATGTTTGATATTTATGACCCAACCCATTGGCTTCTGCAATCGACACAATTTCGCTGTACTTTGCCCGTGCTGAACGATATCGTCGTACCTCCTCCACATCACTGCAATTAGGACGTTCGCTCAGGTTGATGCCCAATGCCGAAAATTCAGACATTAACCGCTCGATATCCTGTTCAGCCCTCTTTTGCTGCGCTCTCCGTGACAGTGCTGCTTCTTCTTGCTGCAATCGAGCGAGATCTCTTATGTTTCCTCTTTCCTTTTGCTCTATAGCAGTGGCTTCTGCGGCCAGGTTCTCTTCCCTCTGGTCAGCTAAAGTCTCCCGCTGGCTCACAATTAGCTCCCTCTTCTCCAGTGAAAGCTCTTTTTCGTTGAGCTGCTTGTTCCGCTCCGTGAACTGGTCTGCTTGCTTCAGCCTTTCATCATTTAGTTGCTTGTATTGATCAAATAACCATCCCAATGCGGCACCGTAAACGAGCACCAAGACCAACACAGTCACACTACACCTGCTCTATCTGCTTTCAGCGCCCGCATGATCGAACTCAATGACCAGCCAGTCTCCTGAGCGATTCCGCGCAACCCCAGACCTTTCTGTTGCATCCCGCGCACCTTCAGCACATCAACCTCAACCCGTGGCCGTCCAAGCGCCTTCCCTTCCCGCCGCGCACGTCGCAGCCCAGCTTTTGTTCGGTCGCTGATCTTCTCCCGCTCGATCTTCGCCAAAGATGCCATGATGCTGATCACGGCATCTTTGAACGGACCGGCGGAGTCGAAGAACTGCTCAGTGTAGGACCGCCAGCCCACACTCCACGTCGATAGATCACGCAGGTGATTTAGCGTCTCAAGAACGCCCTCGCGGGAGAAACGATCTAGTGCCCAGAACAGCACCAAATGGAACTTGCGCTTGCTGGCGTCCTGGAACAGTCTCTTGAATTGCGGACGATCAGAACTCTTACCGCTGGCACGGTCGATGTACTCATGCACGACCGTCCAGCCGGACCGTTGGCAGAACTCCCGCAACTCGTGGAGCTGGTTCTCAGTATCTTGCTTCCCATCGTCCCTACTCACTCGCGCATAGATTGCCACTCGCATGACCAGAGTGTAGCCTAAAACGACCGTATTTGACAACACCAAAGTTGCGCTCGAAACCGTGCGATTGGCGTGGAGTTCAAAGCATCGAATTTTGAGACGTTTTTGACTACACCACCGATGGGTCATGGAGTGACCATCTACACTACCGGGTACCACAGCGATGCGGGGGCCAGGTTCGAGCTAGGCTGCGGTCCATTCAACGTGTGACGTCGCAACTGCACACCGTGCAGACCGCGTAGGTATCGGCGATTCGCAGACCGGAACACGGTAGGGGGCGAGGTCGATGCCGGACGCAGCGTAGGGTGCTCTCAATTTTTGGACCTCTCAACCGAACGGGCTTGCCTGTATCCTGTGAGGTTGGCGGGGCTTACGCGATTGAATCGCTCTTAGTACGATTGCACACCTCACACAAAAGCTGAATGTTTCGAGCGGTGCTACTTCCTCCGAGCGCTACTGGAATAATATGGTCGAATTCTAATCGTTCGCGAGAACCGCAACGCACACACTGCGCCTCATCGCGCCTCCACACTTCGGCCCGGACTGACTCCGTGATGAATTCACGTCTGGAGGTTTTTGGGATTTGTCCACTAACGTAAGCCGCCAATTTTGCCTCTTCCCGCGCCAGCGCTTTTGAAATCAACACACGCCACTCCTCTTCAGCGAGGCTCCGACTGCACGACCAGAGGCTCTTATTAAGAACGGCGTAATGTCGGCCCTTGTACCGATACATCACGAACTCGGGAATAGGGAAATGGCTAAGTAGTTCACGCTCAATTGAGCGCTCTAACTTTTCGTAATGCTCGTACACTTTAACGTAGTTCATCCAGTCAACATAGGCGGTACGGCAAGCCTCGACCATCTCAGGAAACGGAGGAAATGTCGGCATCGGCGTCTTCAGCAGTTCCAACGACACTCGCCCTGTATCGATGCTTAGGTAGTAGTCGGCAGGGGGGTGCTCCTTTTCCCTATAGTTCCTTACATTGTGATGAAAGCTGTAGCTGATCTGAACGGAATCACTGGCGCGGCGAATCATTGTTTGCCTGACAGGGTAACACCCCTGAACCATCTGCTGCTATAACACCCGATGCGGCGGGGGGCAAGACGGTGGGGGGGCGCTCACTGGCCGGACAACTCGTTGGGGCCGCACAAGTTTTTTGCGCTGAAAAACAACGTGGTCTGAGAGGAATCACCCGGACTTGACACTACTGTACAGTTAGAGTCCCAACTTCGGCTCACACAGCTCCAGCGCCCGGTGTTCATGACTCGCTCCGGCGCTCTATTCACCTAGTAGTACCTAATCCTGCTGAGCACTCTGCTCGTGCGTGAACACGAGTATTGGCATAGCTTTAGCGCGGCTTCACACCGACCAATCCAAACATTTGGGAGTTTCTATGTGGGACGAGGACCATGTCCATGCGCATGCTGTCCTGTTCCTGCCGCAACGCCAAACCATCACGCCGGACACGGTACATACGGCCTGGTCACAAGCGCTGAATTCGACCTCGACCCTGCTTGCAGCCCGTCAAACGGAAATAGAACCACCACGTGAGGGGGTCGAGGCCGTGCTGGGGTACCACACCAAGGCCGAGCAAACCATGAAGCTGCTGACCCATCCCGAAACGGGGAAGTTTGACCCCAGCTTCTTCTCTGTGTATAGCGAGCAGACGGCCGGCAAGCACCTGCACCGCCTCGCCAGGTTCTTCGACTTATCGTAGCCAGAGCGGGCGAGGTCCCGGCGGGGCCGCCAATCGCCCACCCCAAACTTTCAGGCGGGCCCGAGCGGGGTTAGGGGACCGTTTTAGCTGGTCCTGCCGCACAAATAACCGGAGTAAAACATGCCGCTTCGGGCGTGTGCACAGTGTGTAGATGTGAAAATTCGGGTCTAACTCATTGTGCAGACAGCAGAAGCGGGCGGAAGTCACCGGGGTGTAAGGAAATCAGTAATCCACTTGCTTCTTAGAGGATGTATTGATATATATGTGTATGTATTGACATCTAGAAATTGATTACCTTAGTGGTTCATACTGTCAATGTTGAGAAATTGGAGGCCCATCCTTTTGCGGAATGAACCTCCAATACCGGGTTTAATTACCCCTTGGAGAGGCCGATTAAAGCAATTACCACCAGCAGTAACACTACGACTTGTAGTTGCGCCATAGGTCTCCTTTCCGGGCCGGGGCGGTGTGGCAACACTGCCCTTGCCCTACAAACACCTTAACTGAATATCCCTGCACTGCACAAGCAGTATAGCGATAAGTGTTTTCCATCATATCTTTCAATTAATTGAAACCCGACCGCTTTTGGTCAGAATTGCGCTAGAGCCTTTTGTGCAAGAAGGCCCAGCACTTACTCGTGTGCTGAGAAGCCGGCTGTATCACGATGTACAACTTCTGTAGGATGGCCCGTATTTCGCACACAAACGCGCTGTATTCAATCAGCCGGAGTTTTACCGTCTAGGCCCGTAGTCGCCCGGCAAGCGGCTTCATTGACAATCGTTTTACGTTAGTGGCGACGCACCTTGCTCAAGCGGTACAACGCCGATGAGTTTGGGACAATTGGATCGTGCCGGAGCGCATCACTGTGGCAGAGTGTCGAGAGCTTATCGACATGCCTGTGACCTCGTTGGCTGACGAGGAAATCTTACGCCTTCGCGATCAGGCTTATGAACTCGCGGGCATCGTCGTAAACGCCGCTACGGAGCTTGACGAGAAAGCGCTGGAACTAGAGACCAATACGACTTCCGAACCTGACGCGGCTATACGGGCCGTTTTGGGCTGGGACGATTCCAGCGTGTACGACAATTACGATCCGCCGCTAACCGCTGAGGAGCGCGAATATCTGGAGCAGGAGCAGCACGACTACGTTCAGGAGCGCTGGGAGTCATGGCAGGACGATTAAAGGCTCAGCGACTGAAGACAGGTGCGGTTATTTACACCCGCGTCAGCACCAAGGAACAGCAGCAAAACTTGAGCTTGCCGGTTCAGGAGCGAACTTGCCGTGAGTTCTGTGCGAGAAGCGGCTGGAACGTGCTGGCGGTATTCAGCGAGGCGGAATCAGCAAAGAACGTGAACCGGACGCAGTTTCAGGCCATGCTGGAGTTCTGTTTCCGGTACGCAAAAGAGATTGCGGCCGTCGTGTGCTATGACGCCTCACGATTTTCGCGAGAGACTGCTGATTATCACCAAGTGCGGGCGATGCTGAGGGGCAAGAACATCGTCATTCGCGCTGCCACCCAACCCTTTGATGCGTCGCCTTCCGGGGAGTTGACGGAGACGATGTTGGCGGCATTCGCTACTTTTGATAACCGCATGCGGACCGAGAAAACTGTGGCTGGAATGAAAGCGGCGCAGGAGGCTGGCCGATGGGTCCACAGGCCGCCGTTGGGCTATATCAACGTCCCTGGGGCGCGAAGTGCTGAACCAAACTTGACTCCTGACCCGGAACGTTCGTCACTGATTCGGAAGGCATTCGAGCTGTATGCGTCCGGGCGGTACTCCAAAGCTGACGTGCTGACCGAAATCACAATACTCGGCCTAAGAGACGCTTCGGGTGGGGCGATCAGTGCCCAAAATTTCGACAGGTTACTGCGGAATCCCGTGTACATGGGCTGGATTAAGACTAGCTGGGGCATTGCAAGACGAGGACTGTTCGACCCACTCGTTTCAGAAGAACTCTTTACTGCTGTGCAGAATGTGCTATTTACAAGGGCGGCAAAGCGAACGGGCCGAACGCTTAGAAGTGCTGATTTTCCTCTCCGCGTATTTGCGCGCTGCGCAAACTGCAACACGCCGCTTACGGGTAGCTTCTCCACTGGAAGACTTGGCGCGAGATACCCTTACTATTCCTGCCGTGAAAGGAATTGTGGGGCGACAAGACGGAAGCGGGACGAAGCGCATATGGATTTTGTGGTGCTTTTGAACGGTATGCGCATAAAGCCGGAGCTGAGTCAGTTCGTAAAGCGAATTCTTACATCCGTTCACGACCAGAAGCGGCGACAGGAGCGCGACACCGTAGCGCTGGCGCAAAAGAGGATTGGCGAGGTTGAAATACGGAAGCAGAAACTCGTGGATGCCCTGCTCGACGGCAAATTGACGGACCAGATTTACCAGGAGCAGATGGACAGAGTTCAGGCCGAGCTACAGACACTACAGATCGCAATTGAAGACCGCGCTTCACTCGAACCACAGGCACTCGAACGGATGCTGGACTTCGCCGAGTGGTTCTTCGAGAACGTGGGAGCTGTGTGGCTCGGGGCCGATCTGGAAAACAAGCTCCGCATCCAGGAAGCTGTCTTTCCGAGCGGGATAGTGCTCAGCTCCGATGGATTTGGAACCCTACAACCGGCCAATCTTTTCATCAACTTATGGCAGGATAGCAAAGACGAGTATAGTTTGGCGTCCCCAAGGGGATTCGAACCCCTGTTATCGCCGTGAAAGGGCGGTGTCCTAGGCCGGGCTAGACGATGGGGACGCTAGGAGAAAGGCAAACTCTTTAACAATTTAGCAGACCGCGCACTGCGGGCTCTTCTGCGCGGCCTGCCGGGTGACTGCGCGGCTGGTGCTACAGGGTATGCAAATAAGCTAAGACGTCAGCCTTATCTTGCGCCGACAATTGGTCCGCGTAACCTGGCATCCCATTCCCGCCGTTGTTGATCTGGGCCAATACGTTGGCATCATTCACGGGTTTGCCGTTCTGTAACGTCTTTCGCTTGAATAACCCTTTGAGTGAAGGTCCCATCTTCTTTTCATCAGTGTCCACGTTGTGACAGACGGCGCAATTCGTGTCAAACGTCTCTTTACCCTTAGCCGCATCACCTTTTTCGGCCTTTGCCGCGGCCAAGCCGATTGCAAGCGAGGCACAAAGAAGAGTGGAACTGACAAGCGCAAATTTGTGGCGAATCATTTGTTGTGGAGAATCTCCCCTATAGATATTTGGCAACTTCGCATCTTCAGTCTACAACCCAAGCACACCGTGTACAGAAGCAAGCACGGGAAGTCCCTTGAGAATGAACGGAGATTAACGCTACGGAAACTTCATCCATCTGCCGGACCGTCTAAGAGTGTCACGTGGTACAAAGCCGGACACTCGCAAGGCAAACCCTGCTTTAATTGCGGGATAATGTTCAAATCCGGTGGTTTCATCCGCGTCGATGCAACACTGAGATCGAATTCGTGATCTCCAAGAAGGTATGTTCCATGCTCAAGCGAGCAGTCGTTAGCTCTCTGATTTTTTGTTTCTCCGCCTTTACGGCCGTTTCCGAGACGGGAATCCCCAATATGACCATTCCCCCTAAAACGGGTAAGGTGGAGCTATTTCCCGAGGGCCAACTAAAACCCGGGATGAAGGGAGTCGCCTGGACAGTATTTCAAGGCAGCAAACCAGAGCCGATCCCGGTGGAGATCATTGGGACTTGGGAGAACGTCTGGGGGCCGAAGCAGGACATCATTGTAGCGAAGCTGACAGGTAAAGCCTCACGGACCAATGTCGCGGGAGGGATGAGCGGCAGCCCGGTCTACATTGACGGAAAGCTGGTCGGGGCGATTTCGCTACGGCTGAGTGTTTTCTCACCGGATGCCATCTGCGGCATTACACCGATCCAGCTCATGCTGGATGTAAAAGATTTCGATAAGTCGCGCCCGAGCGACCGGCTCACTCCCGACAGGATCCGGCAGGCGAAGGCGTCACTCCCTCTGCCCGACAGTCTGTTGCAACGTGTTATGGCGGCTGCCGGCACAGCGAGCCTGCCCGAAACGCCCATGATGACGCCGATCGCCACTCCCATTACGATGTCCGGATTTAACGACGAGACGATCCAGGAGTTTTCGCCGATCTTCAAACAACTCGGGCTTGTGGTTTCTCAAGGCGGCGCCGGAGGGAATCTCGATTCACCGAAGCCGGCGAAAGATTGGGCAACCGCGCTGCAACCCGGGGAGGCCGTTGCGGCGGTGCTAGTTTCGGGCGACCTCACTATGACCGGCGGAGGCACCGTCACCTATAACGATGGGAAACACATCCTTGCCTTCGGCCATCCGATGTTCAACTTGGGAGCTGTCGATATGCCGCTCGCGAAAGACAGCATCATCACAACGCTCGCGTCTTCGTACCAGCCAACCAAGATGGCTAACGCCACCGAAGTGGTGGGCGCGCTGCACCAGGACAGGCACAGTGCTATTGAAGGCGAACTAGGTGCGACTGCGCAGATGATTCCAGTCGCCCTGCATGTTCGCTCGTACAACGTCGATAACAGCATGCGCGGAACTCGGGACTTCCACTTCAACGTGTTTATGGATCAGAAGTGGACGCCCTATCTGATGATGGCGACGCTGTTCAACTCGCTTTCGAATTTGAATGACTTTTCCGAAGAGGCCACCTACCGGCTGCATGGCGAGTTGCGGGTAGAGGGGCAGCACCGCATTGAATTAACAACGATGCAGGCTCCGGCCGGAACTCCGATTCCCACGCCAATGCTGCTGGCCGGCTGGTGGGGCGAGAAGTTTAATCGACTCTTCGGAAACGCGGACAAGCTGCCGAAATTGGATGACGTCAACGTCACGGTGGATCTGCTGCCGGAGCGCCGGATTGCGCAAATCGAATCTGCCTGGATTGCCGATAACAAAGTAACGCCCGGTACCGAGATCCCGGTGAAGGTGTTCCTGAAACCCTATCACGGGGAGCGTATCGAGCGGACCGTAAACGTCAAAATCCCGGCGGGCCTGGCGCGCGGCGAACACCAGATCCTGTTCAGCGACGCCGATACTTTGAGCCACTTTCAGAATATTGCGAGTTCTCTCAACCGGATTGAAGACATTCCCCAGACCGTGGCGATGTTGAACGAAGAGCGCAGCAACAACCGGATGTATGTTTCGCTGATCGAATCTCAGGCGACCGTCTACTCCGACGAAAAGGTGTTGCCGGATCTGCCGCCTTCCGTTCTCAATGTGATGCAGAGCGGGCGGGCCACCAACCATCAGTTTGTCAGTTCGCCGGAAAGCGCTCACGAACAAACCTCCGTGCCCTTCGATGAGGTTGTGACCGGCAGTTACTCGCTGAAGGTCTACGTGAACTGAAGGGCTAATACTACCAACTCATGCACAAATACTCGGTCTTGCACCGGGCCGGAGCAATACTCGTCCTTGCGGCCATACCGTCTCTCTGCCTTGCGGTGGATACCCATATCTGGGAGCAATCCGATCAAGCGGAATTTACCCGCGGCATTCTGAAAAACGTTTCGGTGCGCAGCGACGGGCACGTCAGTCTCGGCCCCGAATTCCACGAGCTGGATAGTACGACCGTGCCGTATCTCTGGGCGCTGGCTCAAGATTCGAAGGGCACCTTGTACTATGCCGGAGGCGCGCCAACCGGCGCGACGGCCAAGATCTTTGCCCTTCCGCCTCACGGAAAGCCCAAGGTGTTTGCCGAAATTCCTGGCCTGGAAGTTCACGCGCTAGCAGTGGATTCCCAGGACCGGCTGTACGCCGCGGTTCTTCCCGATGCCAAGGTGTACCGCATTGATCGCAGCGGTAAGCCGCAATTGTTCTTCGATCCGAAATGCAAATACATCTGGAGCATGGTCTTCGACCACTCCGGAAACCTGTTCGTGACTACCGGCGATACGGGTTTGATTTACAAGCTCTCAAGCGATGGAACCGGCACGAAGTTTTTCGATACGAAGGAAGCCCATGCCCGCTCGATGATCATCGACCGCGACGGAAATCTGATTGTCGGCACAGAGCCTGGCGGATTGGTGATGCGAATCACACCGCAGGCCAAAGGCTTTGTCCTCTACCAAACGAATAAACGTGAAGTTACCGCGGTCGCCGAACACGACGGGGTGATTTATGCTTCCGCAATCGGAAATAAGTCGGCAGGAGTTTCGGTCACGGGACCGTCGCCGGTTCTCCCATCCAATCCAGTACCCGTCACGCCCACCGGCACCCCCCGTGTCGGAACAACTCCTCCCATTCTTCCGCCCGCAACAGGCTCGATCAGCGCGGCAATCAGCGGAGGGTCCGAGTTTTATCGCATTCAGAAAGACGGATTTGCGGAGCGGATCTGGAACTCATCATCGGAATTGATTTATGCCATCACATTCGATTCATCCGGTAAGCCGCTACTGGGAACGGGCAACAAGGGCGTGATTTACCGGGTCGATTCGGATCAGCTTTCCACCGAGCTTCTCAACACACCTCCCACGCAGGTCACGGCCTTTCTGGCTGGCAAGGATGGCACGGTGTATGCAGCCACCGGCAACGTGGGGAATGTTTATTCGATTGGACCCTCGACCCAAAAACAAGGATCGCTCACCAGCGAAGTGCTCGATGCCGATGACTTTACGTATTGGGGCAAAGTTCACCTCACATCGACTGCACACGGTGGAACGATCACGTTTGAGACTCGCAGCGGAAACTTGAACAATCCGGAGAACGATTGGAGTCCATGGAGCAAAGTGGAGCTTAGCGATTTGGGCGGCCCAGTCTTATCGCCTCCTGCGCGGTTCCTACAGTATCGCTTAACGCTGGCGCGCTCGGCGGATGGAGAATCACCTGAATTGAGCACAGTCGACATTGCTTATCTTCCCAAGAATCTGGCGCCTAACGTTCAGCAGATCGAGTTGGCCCCGATGAATTACCGGCAGGCTCCGAGCGCGTCTTCTTTGGAGCGCTCCGTGATGCCTTCGGGCTCGCCCGCGACATTGACGCTGCCGGCCGTAGGCCAGCGCCGGCAAACGCCGGCGATCAATGTGCTTGCGCCGAGCGGCAGCGCGACCCTGCAATATAGCAAGGGATATCAGACCGTGCGCTGGAATGCCAGCGATCCAAACGGAGATCCGCTCGACTACAAAGTGGAAATTCGAGCCAAGAAGCAGAATGTCTGGCACGTCCTGAAAGACAAATTGCAGGACCGTTATTATGCATTCGATACAACGGCGTTTCCGGATGGAGACTATATCGTCCGTGTGACGGCGAGCGATGCGCCGGGTAATACACCGGCGAATACTCTCACCTGTTCCCTGGCAAGCGATCCGTTCACGATCGACAACACGCCGCCCGAGATCACGAACGTGGCGATTACTAAGAACGGTGGCCATGCGGTAGCCAAGTTTACGGCGCACGATGCGCTCAGTTGGCTCGAGAAGGCGGAGTATTCCGTGGATGGCGGTGAATGGACTTTGCTGGAGCCCGTGACGAAGGTCTCCGACTCACAAATCTTGAATTATCAGGTTGAAATAGGCGACGGGCAAGCAGAAATTGTGTCGGTACGCGTGTTCGACGAAAACGATAATGTGGCGGTGAAGCAGTTTTCGGTTCATTAGAACCGCCTGCGCGAGGATCACTTTTCGCTAGTCGGCAATGGTGTTATGAGACGCGCCGTTTTCCCGTGGTTCTTAAAAGCCGCAATCCTGTGTTGTCTATTCGTGTGGCTGACTCCCGCTCAGAAGCTCCCCAATCTGTATCACGATGAAGTGCGCGGCGATCCACCTTTTCTTTGGGAAGATGGATGGCGGCCGTTACTGAACGGCAGAGACCTGAGCGGCTGGCATGGTGTGGATGGCTCACCTCACGAGTGGTTTACCGCACGCGGCGTTATTTGGAGGCGGATCTGGAATCCGAAGTACCTGGTCGCCAGACCCGAGCCCGGCGATCGCATCATCAACGGAAAGTTGGGAAAAACAGCGAATCTGGTTTCCGACGAAAAATTCGGCAGCTTTGAACTGTATGTGGAATTCATGATAGCGGGCGGCTCTAACTCGGGAGTGTATCTGCACGGCTTGTATGAAGTTCAGATCTTCGATAGTTTTGGGTACTCGGGACCACTGATGGTGGGTGATTGCGGCGGCATTTACGAGCGAGAGAATGGGGGCGGCTCTCCTCCGGCTTTGAACGCCAGCCGCCGGCCGGGCGAGTGGCAATCGTTTCGTATTTGGTTTCAAGCGCCGCGTTTCGATGCATCCGGAAAGAAAATCGCGAATGCAAAAGTGCTGCGAGTCCTACTGAATAATGAAGTTATCCAGCAGAACGTTGATCTTCCAGGCCCTACTGTCAGCGCTATGAAGGTTCCCGAAGCGGCGACCAATCCCATCATGCTGCAAGGAGATCACGGCCCAGTCGCGTTTCGGAATATCTACATCAAGCATTTTGCTCCGGCGCCTTAGGCGTCACTTATTCAGAGAGGCTTCCACTTCTCGAAAATACTTCAGGTTTCGGGCAGCATCAGCCGCGCGATCCCCGCTCGGGGAAGCTGTTTCAAAGACGAACCATCCCGTATAGCCGATATCGCGAGCTGCTTTGAGGCAGCCTTTCACATCCACCGTGCCGCTGCCAAGATAGCCTTTGTCTTTTACGTGAATCTGGCAAATGCGTTCCTTCCCGAACAGGCGAATCTCGCGTGAAATATCGAAATGGCCCATGTTAGTGGCGTTTCCGATGTCATACCAAATTTTCACAGCGGGAGAGCCAACGCGATCCAAGAGGCGAATATTTTGTTCGGCTGGTAATGTGTTCTCGACACCGAGAGTAATCTTATTGCGCTGTGCTTCGGGCGCCAGCTCGCGAAGAGCGGCCACTAGGCCATCAACATCAGCGGCGTTGTTGAGCCCGCATTTGAAAAAGAAAGCTAGCTCCACAACTCCACCATTGAGTGCTTTCGTGATATGAATGGCCTCGCGAACCCACGTCTTCGCCGCCTCGTTGGAGTGAAGACAATCGCGATGAAGAATGTCGAGATATGTACTGGTAATCGCAACGTGGTGCTTTCCGGAAGCCTGTAGGATGCGCCGCTGCAGGTCCTTATCGGACATGAGAAGTCTGCCTGGCCCAACCGGTTTGCCGATCGTCACCTGGATGCCTTCGAATCCAATTTTTTCGGCAACTGCAAACGCCTCGGGACTGGAAGGATAGCCGAGAAGCACGTCCATCATACCCACGCGAACCTGCTCGGGTCCGGCTTCCAAGCGAGGCGCTGTTAATACTGGCAGCCACGCTGCACGGCGTAGGAAGGTTCGTCTCGTGGGGCAGGCGTGATCCATTGCTATTGGCCGCAACTCTCAATCCGCCGGCAGAATATCGGCCAACGGGATTTCCAAGTTGAGCTGCGCGCAGCGGAGCTTGCCGTCTTCTACGGGCCTGGCGGCGGCTTCTGGTGTGGCGATCCAGGCTTCATTCGAGTACGGATCGATAATCCAAACGGTGCGTACGCCAAATTTCAGATAATCGGTGAGCCGGTCCTGAACGCGGCTCCAGCGGTCTTCCGGCGAGAGAATTTCGATGCACAAGAGAGGCGGCGTTTGAGTTGTCTCTTCACGAGCTTCTGCCGGTATCAGGCAGATGTCGGGAATGCGAACACGCGACGGAGATACCTGAACGCGTTGTTCGACGACAACTTCGCATCTATGATTCTTCTCTTCGTAAATCAACCGTGCGCTCAGGAGCGCCTGCGTCCTGCTATGCCGTCGTTTCCCCACGTTTCGCTCTTGCAGTACCCCGTCAACGTAATCGCAATCTGGCTCGTAGTCGGTATTCAGGTACTCCGCAAGAGAAACGGGGGCCAGGGTCGCCATATCCATAGGCTATCGTCTCTTTGTCTTAATCACAATCGGAGTACCTTCGAACCCGAATTGGGCGCGCAAGCGGTTAATCAGAGCGCGTTCAATGGAGAAGTGCAGCTTATCGGCTTTGTCTGTGAAAACCACAAACGTGGGAGGACGGATCGACGCCTGAGTCATGTAATAGATGCGAATGTCGCTCTCAAACGTCAGTGTCTGGACGAAGCGATTGAGCTCACCTGTTGTGATGCGCTTCGAGGCGGCATCGAAGCAGCGGCGAATCGTCGAGTAGATGCGCCGTATGCCTTCCGAGTTCAATGCGGACGCGAAGATGATAGGCGCATAATCGAGAAATTTCAGTTGATCGCGAACGGCTTCCGTGAAGCCGCGCTTGCTCTTCCCTTCCGCGGCGTCCCACTTATTCACCACAAGAATAATCGCGCGGCCTTCCTCATGCGCATAGCCGGCAATGGTCGCGTCGGAACTGACCACACCCTCTGTGGCGTCGATCATCAATAGCACTACATTCGCCATCCGGATATGCCGCCGCGCCATCACCACGCTCAGCTTCTCCGTCATTTCGTGAGTTTTGCCCTTGCGCCGGATGCCGGCCGTATCCACGAACCGGTAAATCGTATTGCCTTCGCGAATGGTTTCATCGACAGCATCGCGGGTGGTGCCGGCCACCGGTGAAACAATCGCCCGTTCGGCGCCAACCAGCGCGTTCAACATGGTGGATTTTCCGACGTTCGGGCGGCCGATGATGGCGACTTTGATCCGGCGCTCCTGGGCCGCGGGTTCGATCTCTTCGGGTTGTGCTTCGGGCCTCGGGAATGGAGCGGTTATGAATTCGAGCAGATCGTCCAGGCCCAGTTTGTGTTCCGCGGAGATGGCGAACGGATCGCCCAAGCCGAGCGAATAGAACTCGTGAACCAGGTTTTCGCGAACTCGCGCATCGATCTTGTTGACCACGAGCGTCAATGGCTTATTGAGAGCGCGGAGTAACTTGGCGAGGTCCCGGTCGGCGGCAGTAATCTCCGTGCGTCCATCGATCACGAACAAAATGTGCGCTGCGAGGTCCAGAGCCACGCGCGCCTGCTTTAGGATCTGGCTCGGGATGAGCGCATTGTCGTGCGGAATGATGCCTCCGGTATCGATCAGCCCGAAGCGCTTGCCGCGATACTCCGCCTCGCCGTAGATGCGGTCGCGCGTGATGCCGGGTTCGTCGCCGACGATGGAGCGGCGGTCGCCCAAGATGGCGTTGAACAGAGTCGATTTTCCGACGTTCGGACGTCCTACGATTACGATTATCGGCTCTGGTGCATCTACCGCCATGTCGATTTCAGGTTCGCATAAGTCCGAAAGTGGGCTTGCATGCGACGATGAGACTTACGAATGTCAGTAGTGAATGAGACAGCCAATATGCGCAATATCGCGATTATTGCGCACGTTGACCATGGAAAGACAACGCTGGTGGACGCGATGTTGCGTCAGAGCGGCCTCTTTCGAGCGAATGAGGAAGTGGTCGAGCGCATGATGGATTCCAACGAATTGGAGCGCGAGCGCGGAATTACCATTCTGGCCAAAACCACAGGCGTGCACTACCACGGAACGAAAATCAATATCGTCGATACGCCCGGCCACAGCGATTTCGGCGGCGAAGTGGAACGCGCCTTGAAAATTGTGGATGGCGTGATGCTGCTGGTGGATGCCAGCGAAGGCCCGCTGCCTCAGACGCGCTACGTATTGATGAAAGCCCTGGAGGCGAAACTGCCTCCGGTGCTGGTGATCAACAAAATCGACCGGCCGGATGCCCGGATTCAGGAAGTTCTGAACGAAGTCTACGATCTGTTTATCGATCTGGATGCCACGGAAGATCAGCTCGATTTCCCGGTGGTTTATACGAATGCGAAGGTAGGTATTGCGAAGCTCGATCCGGATGGACCCGGCGATAACCTGCAGCCGCTGTTTGAGACGATTCTGAACCATATTCCCGCGCCGAAGGGGGATCCGGGAGAAACGCTGCAATTGCTGGTGGCCAACCTGGATTACAGCGATTACCTGGGCCGGCTCGCGATTGGACGTGTCTTCAACGGCACGCTGCGGCACGGCGATGATGTCGGAATTGTCAAACTGGACGGCTCGCTTCAGAAGACGCGGATTACGAAACTGTACTCGTTCGAAGGTCTGAAACGCGTCGATGAGACGGTGGGCCGCTCGGGCGACATTTTGGCGATTGCCGGGGTGGAGGGCATCACGATTGGTGAGACCGTGACAAGCGCCGAGACCCCGGAGCCGCTTCCGAAAATCCAGATTGATGAACCGACCATCGCGATGACGTTCACGATTAATAACTCGCCATTCGCGGGGCGCGAAGGCGAGTACGTCACGTCGCGCAACCTTCGAGAGCGGCTGGATAAAGAACTGCTGACCAATGTTTCCATTCGGGTGGAAGAAGCGGGCGGTCCGGATGCATTCAAAGTAATGGGCCGGGGCGAATTGCAGCTTGCTATTTTGATCGAAATGATGCGCCGCGAGGGTTACGAACTGCAAGTCGGCAAGCCGGAGATCCTGACACGCAAAATTGATGGCGTTCTGCACGAACCGCTGGAACTGCTCGTGATCGATTGTCCGGAGGAATTCATCGGCGTTGTGATCGAAAAGCTGGGCACGCGCAAAGGCAAGATGACCAAGATGATCAATCATGGGTCCGGCCGCGTGCGCCTGGAGTTCCAGGTGCCATCCCGCGGGCTGATCGGGCTGCGGAGCGAGATGCTGACCGATACCAAGGGCATGGCGATCATGAACTCTCTCTTTCATGGCTACATCGAATGGCAGGGAGAGATCGAGATGCGACCTACGGGCTCGCTGGTGGCGGACCGGCCGGGCGTTGCCACGAGCTACGCGATTTACAACTTGCAGGAGCGCGGGGTAATCTTCATCTCACCCGGCACCGAAGTGTATGAAGGCATGGTTATCGGGGAAAATGCCCGGAACAGCGATCTGGACGTGAATATCGTCAAAGAAAAGAAGCTGACGAACATGCGCGCCTCCACCTCGGACGAAGCCATCCGGCTGGTACCGCCCAAAGTTTTGAATCTGGAACAGGCCATCGAATTCATTCGCGAGGATGAGTACGTGGAAGTGACTCCGAAATCGATCCGTCTGCGCAAAAAGATTCTGAAGGCGAATCAGCGCTAGCCCTGCTTTAAGAATTTCTGTGAGGCGCCGAATGACGACAACACCGCTTCTGCCGCGAGATATCCGCTGCGGACCGCGCCTTCCATAGTGGCAGGCCAACCGGAGCGGGTCCAATCGCCTGCCAGAAACAGGTTTGTTATCGCAGTGGCGCTCACCGGACGTTTGTCTTCTAATCCAGGCGCGGCGGAGAACGTGGCTCGCACTTCTTTCACCACGTGAGCTCGCTGCAGTTTTGCCTCGGCGACCGCAGGAAAGAATTCTTTCAACTCTTTGAGCGCGAGTTCAATCACTTCGTTCCGCGGCATCTCCGTGAGCGAACGCGAAGCGCTCACCACGAGCTGGATGTAACGCCCTTCCTGTTTGTTGAACATCCACTGAATAGTGCGATCCAGCAACGTCGCGTGTGGAAGATCCGTGATTTTGCGGTCGAACCACAGATGGATTCCGGTGATTGGGGAATGAGTGAAGGCTGAGGTGTCGATCGGCAACCCGAGTGCCGCGATCCGCTCAAACGGTATCGCCAAAACATATGCGTCTGCCTTGACGCATTCGCCGTTCACAATGACTCCGCTTATCCGATTGTTTTCGATTTTGAGCTGTTGGACGGGAGCGCGGTGAACGATCTTTACATAGGGATGCCGCCCCCAGGCTTCTTCCGAATAGAGGTCCGCGAGCGGGACGGCAGGAACGCCCATCTCGTAGGAATCCGAACGAGCCAGGAATCCCAGATAGAACACCTGCAAACCGTGAATGGCGGCCATGCGCTCCAGGTCTTCGTTGATCGCGCTAACCAAAATCTGACGCCAAAAGCGGTCAATCGCTCTCGCAGGCTGATTCTTTTCGCGGAGCCAATCGAGCATGGTTATGCGTTCGAGGTCGGCCCGCTTTCCGTATTCATATCTGACGGAGAGCAGGCCGCTCGCCACGCTCATCTTCTCTGCGAGCGATAGGAATCGCAGCTTCACAAAGGATTCCGTGAAATGCAGCGGCGCGGGAAGCAGACCGCGGCGCATCACGGAGATACGGCCGCCGGGCTCGATCCAATAAAATTCGCGATAGAACTTGATCCGGTCCGCGACACCAAGTTTGTTGTAGAAGTCCAGCAGATTCGTACAGCAACGCAAGAGCACATGCTGGCAGTTGTCTATCGTGATGTCATTGACCGGGTAGGAAGTGGCGCGTCCACCCGGAAAGGGGCGGGATTCGTATACGGTCACTTCATGGCCAGTCGAGCTGATGGCGAGCGCCGCGGCAAGTCCGGCCAGTCCGCCGCCGATGACGAGTGCGTTAGGATTTGCTTTCAAGGCGATTAGCTTTGCTCAACCAGGACGGCGGGACGAGCATAGCTTTCGATCATGTTCTCCATCAAACGGAGACCGCAATCGCGCTCCAGCGTGAGAATCGATTCGGGATGGAACTGTACAGCTTCTATGGGGAGATCGCGATGGCGGATGCCCATGATAATGCCATCTTCCGATTCGGCCGTAACTTCTAAGCAAGTGGGGAACGTATCACGGTTGGCGTGGAGCGAATGGTAACGTCCGACGCGGAAGGGAGACGGGAGATCGCGAAACACGCCTTCGCCGTTGTGAGTTACCAGCGAACCTTTGCCGTGCATGGGATAGCCGAGTACATCGAGTGTCCCACCAAAAGCCTCGACAATTCCCTGCAAGCCGAGACACACTCCAAACACCGGAATGCCCAGCTTCGCCACTTCACGCACTAGTTGCGGCACGCCGAAATCGGACGGGCGCGCGGGCCCCGGAGAAATCAACACGATATCGGGTCGCGTGTCTCTCACCACTTCGAGCGCCACATTAGATCGGTACGTGGATACAGTCGCACCTGTTTGGCGCGCATAGTTGGCGAGCGTGTGAATAAAGCAGTCATCGTTATCGACGAGCAGAAGACGAACGCCTTCACCGACGCGGCGCGGCTCGTGGGTCTCTTTGCCCGATGCGATTGCCGGATAGAGAGCACGGAAGAAAGCCGTCGCTTTTAAGCGGCATTCCTGGTCTTCCGAAGCGGGATCGGAATCGTACAGCAGCGTTGCACCGGCCGCGTATTTCGCGACACCGCCCTTCAGATGGACCGTCCGAATGGTAATGCCTGTGTTGATATCACCATTGAGGCTCAGCATGCCGATTGCACCGCCATACCAGCCGCGAGCCGTTTTTTCCAAGTCTTCGATTGCTTGGGCGGCCGCTTTCTTCGGCGCGCCAATGATCGTGACAGCCCACATGTGGGTCAGGAACGCGTCGAGCGAATCGAAACCTTCGAGCAGCGTGCCTTTGACGTGGTCCACTGTGTGGAACAGTCCCGCGTACGATTCGATGAGCCGCCGCCCGATGACGCGCACAGAACCGGGAACGCAGACTCGCGATTTATCGTTCCGGTCGACGTCGCTGCACATGGTCAGCTCCGATTCTTCTTTGGTCGAGTTCAGCAGTTCGCGGATGCTCTCGGCGTCGCGCAGGGGATCCCCGGAGCGCCGCGCGGTACCGGCGATGGGGCAGGTCTCGACGCGATTACCCTCCACTCGTACGAACATTTCGGGTGAAGCTCCGATGAGTTGCTCATCGCCCATTTGCAGCAAGAACTCGTACGGGCTCGGGCTGGACCTCTGGATACGTTGAAATAATTCCGAAGGGCTGCCGCTGAACGGCGCACTGAAGGTCTGCCGCAGCACGACTTCGTAATAATTGCCCTGCCGCATTCCCTCACGGACGGCTTCCACCTTCTGCATGTACTCTTCCGGGACGTGATCCGAGACGATCTCGGCCCGCTGATCAGAAGAACGTGCTTTCTTGATCTTTTCCGCGGGGCGCGGCAGCCCCGAAGTGTGTCCGGCAGCGCCCGCGAAATCGAACTGGAAGCGCTCGATGATCTCCTTCTTGCGGTCCATGAAATAGATGTCGTCGCACAGAAAGAGATGGAGATCCTTTTGCCCTTCGCGCGGAAGCCGCAACTGAATGGGATCGAATTGCAGGAGCAGATCGTATCCGAACGCTCCGGCGAGCATCAACCGCGTGTCTTCAGGATGCCGGAACTCCGCAACTAGGGTTCGGAGAATAGAGAACGGCGAGGGTTGCTTGCTGCGTTCTTCTTCGGGAAAGCGCTCGGCGAGGGGCTTCAGTTGAATGGAAAGCGAAGCCGGCGTCCGGAAAAGGGCTTCGCTGTGGGGATGATCCTGTAGAAGCGGCTCCAGCAAATCGAGCAGAACCGTACCGCGCCTGTTCAGCGATATGAATTCGAGCGCTCGCCCCCGGCCCACAATTTCCAGCGGAGGAGCAACGCTTGCCACGTCCCAGCGGGAATAACGCTCCGGGTATTCATAACCGGAGGAAAAGTAAACACCGCGCTTCGTGTCCAGTTGCTTAAGCACATGGCCCAAACCTCGCTCATAGGGAACCTTGGAACTGAGTCGAGTGACAGTTATCCCGTGCGGGGTCGTGTAGCGCAACTGCGGCATGGCTTATCTGGTGATGGCATGGATTCGAATACCTGCCTCGCACCGAATGCTAATAGTTTAGCGAACTTGCGTCATCAACTCGACGCGCGATGGCCAGAGGGAACAGCGCGAAATTCAGTTGCCCAAAAGCTGTATTTTTAAAGAACGAGGCATTTCATGAAAGATGCTGTTGTGGCCGAGGGCCGGAAATCAGATATCGACATCATTGCGCCGTCAGTCCAGCAGGCGGTGGTGCGCAATGTCGCTGTTGATGCGTACCGCGGGCTCGTAATGGTGCTGATGATGGCCGAAGTGTTGCAGTTTGCCCGCGTCGCCCGCGCCTTCCCCGGAAACTGGTTCTGGGCCGTGCTCGGCTATAATCAAACGCACGTCCAATGGGCCGGCTGCTCGCTGCACGATTTGATTCAGCCGTCATTCTCGTTTCTGGTTGGAGTGGCGCTGCCGTACTCGATCGCGAGCCGGCTTCGCAAGGGCGCGACCTTCGAGCGGCTTTTCGCGCACGCGCTCTGGCGGTCATTTTTGCTGATCGCGTTGGGCATTTTTCTGCGCTCGATGCACAGCACGCAAACTTACTTCACCTTCGAAGATACGCTGACCCAGATCGGTCTCGGCTATCCATTCCTGTTTCTACTGGGCTTCCGCTCGCCACGGTGGCAGTGGAGCGCGTTTGGCGCGATTCTGTTTGGCTATTGGCTGGCGTGGGCACTGTATCCCGCGCCCGGGCCGGGATTCAACTACGCGGCCGTGGGTGTGCCTCCAGACTGGCATCACAATTTCACCGGATTCGCGGCGCACTGGAATAAGAACAGCAATCTGGGGAATGCGTTCGATCAATGGTTTTTGAATCTGTTTCCCCGCGAGCATCCGTTCGTCTATAACGAAGGCGGCTATCTGACGCTGAGCTTCATCCCGACGCTCGGAACGATGATTTTGGGACTCGTGGCAGGCCGCTGGTTCCGCACATATGCCCCGAAACTTCCCTTGAAGCGGTTCCTGATTGCCGGCGTGATCGGCATCGCGGCTGGTCTACTGCTGCACTTTACCGGGATCTGCCCCGTGGTGAAGCGCATCTGGACGCCCGCCTGGACGCTGTTTAGCGGCGGCATCTGCTTTCTGTTTCTGGCCGGCTTTTCCTGGCTCATCGATGCGAAGGGATATCGGAAATGGGCATACCCGCTGGTGGTTGTGGGCATGAATTCCATTGCGGCTTACGTGATCGCCGAAGCGGGCAGAGACTTCGTCTCGAGCAGTTTACGTATCAATATCGGCGAGCGGCCATTCCAGGTACTGGGAGCCGGGCTGCAGCCGCTGCTCTTCGGTGCAACCATTCTGCTGATCTACTGGCTCGTGCTGTTCTGGATGTACCGGCGGAAACTCTTCCTCAAAATTTGAGAGCCTACGGCGTGCGCCTCGCGTTCATCTGCAGCGAGAGCCGGCCCGAGCATGGAACCGAGAAAAATAACTCCGCCTCGGCCCATAGAACGGCGTGCGGCTGTGGGAATTCCATTGAGCTGCGCAATCAACTCAGTTGGTGCGCAGGTGACCGGTGTGACAGCTTCGAATGTCCTCACGAGTGTTCTTTCGGGCCATTCGAAGCGAATATAGGGATCCCGCACTTGCACCGGAGCCGCGATTTCAACATGGAAGGCCTCTCGAAGAACACGGCTGAGCTGTTGCCATTTGCTTGCGGCTTCGAAGCATAAACCGCTTTCAATCAAGACCCAACGACCCGCGCGTGCCGCGTGGCGCAGACGAAAAGCGAGAGGCCAAGAGATGGTTTGTGCGGCAGGCAGGATGATGAACGGCGCATTTACTTTACGAAGTAAGAGGCGAAAGCCTCTGGCTGATTCCTCAGAGAGCAGTGTGCCGTCATGAATGATCTGCTGGCTGGTTAACGAGAGCGGGAGCGCGAAGGCGCTCGCGAGCATCTCCCGGCGGGTCGGTTGCATATTACATGTTTCCGGAGATGAGGCGGCTGAGAGCCGCGGAGGTGTCATAGACTTGCTGATCGGGCGCATACCGGTACCGCGCTTCCATTTCGGCGATTAACCAGCCGTTATAACCAACTTTGAGCATGGCCTCACGGATGGCCGGCCAATTGTTGTCGCCCAGAAAAATGTTCGTATACACGCTCTGGTTTCCGCAACGCCCGCGATGCTTCAGAACGTCCTTCACGTGGATGCGGGTGATGCGCGGGCCCTGAATCTCGATCCATTGCTCCGCGAAGCCGGTGTCGTGTATGTTTCCCACATCGAGATGGTTGCCCACCCACGGGCTGTTGACGTCGTTGAGAAAGGTATGAAATTCGCGCGCACTGAGGAGGAAGCGCTGTTCGGAATTGCAGTTCTCGACCCCTATCTTCACTTTCGCCTTGGCGGCGGTTTCCGCCAACTTTTTGAGCGAATCGACGCAGCGATTATAAACCTCGTTGTACGGAATCTCGCTCGTGACAATGCCCGCCACCACGAGAATGGCGTCGGTCTTGAAGATCTGCGCGGCTTCCATCTGCCGCTCGATGTGACGGAAAGCGGCCGCTCGCAGGGCGGGATCTCGCGCCGCAATGTTTTGTTTCCAATCGAGCGAGTTTGCCACATCCGATACCGCGAGGCCGGCGTCCTCAATGCGCGAAAGCAATCGGCGCAACTCCGCATCGGAGGTTTGCATCTGGAACCAGGGGCGGTCGCCGAGCCACAGCTCCACGCCGTCATACACGGCGTGTTTGAGCAGCTTCAGGCCGTTCTCAAAGGTCATCCCTTGCGGAAAGATGTTATCGCCGATAGACTTCTTCATGAGACTATGATGCTCCCGCTCCTTGCGCTCCTTGTGGCCGCTACCCTGGCTTCTGCTGCTGACGCACCGGTGACCGAAGTCACGCCCACGGTGCTCGTGTTCGCCACGAGCAACGGGAATGTTGTGGCGTCCGTTGGGCCCGATGGCGCGCTCCTCGTCGGTACGCCTTCCGCCGCGAGCACTTCGCAAATCAGCGAGATCCTTGCGAACCGGACCAAGAATCCAATTCGCTACGTCGTGATTGCGCCGGAAGATCTGGCGCATTCGGAGGGAGATGCCGGATGGGGCAAGCGCGGGGCCTTTGTGTTGATGCAGGAGAAGGCGCTGGAACGTCTGGGCGGGCACGCCATGGGGCCGATGCATCCGTTACCGCAGCGTTTGGTCGAGCTGGGAGTCGATCGTCCGCGCGTCGCATTTTCGGAGGTCATCACGTTCGATGTCAATGGAGACGCAATTCATGTTGTGCATCAGGCGCCGGGCTACAGCGACGCCGATGCGCTGGTGCATTTCCATATGGCTCATTTGTTGTATTTTGGCGAGTTGTTTCCGGGAGACGGATATCCGGAGCTCGATCCGCAGCAACATGGCAGCCTGGAAGGGTTTATCAAAGTGCTGGGTCCTTGGGGCAACAGTAAAATGCGCGTGGTGCCCGCACGCGGTCAGGTGACGGCCGCAGGAGACCTGAAGGAGTTTTGCAATATGCTTGAGACCGTTCGCGATCGCGTGAAAAAGGGAATCGAGAACGGCCAGACGGAGGACAGCATCGTGGCCGGGCATCCAACCGCCGACTTTGATGTGCGTTGGGGGCACGGGCGCGTTGCACCCGATGCCTTTGTGCGCGAGGTTTACGCCGCACTAAAAGCGCCGCAGCCCAAAACTACTCAACCGTAATTTGGGGCTCCGCCTTGATGGGAAACCGAACGGAGCTTGCAATGAAGCAGTTCCGGTGAGCGTCGGCATGCAGACGGGCGGCAAGGGCCGGGTCCGAATCCTTGCTGATTCGCACGGCGGGACGCAGAAGAATCTCCGTGAAGTGCCCACCCCCGTCTTCGTTTTCCTGCATGATGCCCTGGGCCGTATCTGTGTATGAGATCACATTCACATGGTTCACGGCGCAAACATGCAGGTACGAGAGCATATGGCAGGCAGAGGCGCTCGCAACCAGTAATTCCTCAGGATTGTACCGGTTGGGGTCTCCACGAAAGACAGGGTCGGAAGATCCGGCGAGAACCGGCTTGTTCGGCGCTGAAATTTCGTGATTCCTGCTGTACGCCCGGTAGCTCGATGTGCCGGAGCCGGAATTGCCAGTCCAGACAACCCGCGTTTCATAGCTATGAGTTTTCATGATCCAAGCTAACCGATGTCGATCTCGATCCGTCTGATCCGACATATCCATAGAGGCGGATAAAAAGAAACCAGGCCGCCCCGAAGGAGAACGACAATGGCAAAGAATACCAGGGGTTATCTGCAATCGATTTTGCAGCCGCGAGTTGCCCTCGGAGTGGCATTGACCCTGTTCTCGTTCGGGACGGTTGCCGGACAGGCCAAATGGCCCGCGGTTTGCCTGTGGGATGCCGCTCAAGTCACGTTTGCGCATATGACGGACCGGGCGCGTCAATACGGCGACGCAATTCGATTCGTATATACACTGGAACACCAGCTCAAGGACCTGGAGCAACAGGAAACTCAGGAGCGCCGACCGCAGCCGGCGCCGCGGCATCACTGTTAAGCTTTGGTTCATGGAGCGTGCCGTCCTCTCGCTGCTTTCCGGCTGGACAAATTTCTATGTGATCGTCGGATCCTCGGCGGGCGCTTTGATCGGACTCCAGTTTGTGGTGATGACCCTGATTGCCCAAGGGCAGGTTCAAAGTAACGTCCACGAAATTCGTGCGTTTGGCACGCCGACCGTTGTTCACTTCGGCACGGCCCTATTGCTTTCGGCGATTATGGCCGCTCCCTGGCACGCGCTTTCGCATGTTGCGTTTTGTATTCTATGCTGCGGGGTGGCCGGTGTTGGCTATGCGCTCCGCATTGTTTGGCACGCGCGAAAGGCCCGTTATCAACCGGATTTGGGAGATTGGATCTGGTACGTCATCCTGCCGCTCACTGCGCATGCACTCTTGTTCGCGACAGCGATTTTGTTGTGGCGGCAAGCGCCGGCATCTCTGTTCGTGATTGCCGCGATCGCGCTGCTGTTTCTATTTGTCGGGATTCACAATGCCTGGGACACGGTCACTTACATTGCCACGCGGCCGCGGGAGCACCAAAGCGCTGAAAGCGAACGTTAGCGACCCTGTCGTAGTCGCTACATCGTGGCGGACTTGAACGCCTGCCCGACGTGCAACACGGCCGATAGTGCGCGGTTGTAGTTCATGCGCATAGGCCCTAATACCGCCACTTGGGCCTGGAGCCCGTTGGGCAGGCCGAAGCGCACGCCAATCAATGACAGCTCGCTCATGCTGGGATGAATATCGGAAAGGCCGACTTGAATGGCGGGCTCTCCTTCGCGGTGCTCCAGAAACCGCTCCAGCAATTGTAGGATGCGCTTCTTTTCTTCGAGCGCGCGGAACAGATCGCGCATGCGCTCGCGCGTAAGATGCAGATCGAGGCCAATCAGATTTTCTGCGCCATCGAAATGCACTTCGGGCATCAGGCCGAGGTCCAGCAATCCCTTCGAATAGAGCACATTGACGCGGCGCAGAATCGCGTCATAGGCAGCACTCTCCAACTCGAAGCGGCGCTTCAGTTCGAGATGAATGTTCTGCAGCAGCCAGCCGCCAAAGTTGTAATTAATGTAGTTCCGAATAGAAACCAGTTCGTCCGGAGAGATGTGATCATCGACCGTGATGATCTTGTTGCGGACCATGCGGTCGCGCGTCACCACCACCATTAAGATGCGATGATCCGGCAAACCAAGCAGTTCCACCTGATCGAGGGTTTGGTTCTCTGTGGGAATGGCTGCAGCGATTCCAAAATTGCGCGTGATCTCAGTAAGGAGCTTAGACGAGCGCTCGATGCGGCCTTCCACCGTATTGATTTTCTGGATTTCCGTGTGTAGCCGGTCAAGTTCGGCCTGTACAATCCGGCTCGAAAACAAAGTCTTGACGTAGCTCTGATACGCGCGCTCGGTAGGGAGCCGTCCTGCCGAAGTATGCGGCTGGGAAAGATATCCCTCTTCCAGCAGGTCGGCCATCATGTTTCGAATAGAAGCCGCGCTGAGGGGATACTTCCGCGCGATCGTACGCGAGGCGACAGGTTCGCCGGTTTCAATGTAATTCTGGACGATGGCGTGCAAGATCTCGAAGTGGCGCGGTGTAAGCGTTCCGAGAGGGTTCATCGGTCTTTCCAGAGCAGCGCTAAGGTCTTGACGGCAAGGAAATTTGCGATCCTGCTAAACTCCTAGCTTTATTATAGAGGGTCGAGGATTATTGCTCTATTGTCAATAGTCTAGCCGTACGAGGGAGATAATCGCGGGCCAGCTTAAGCAGGCGTGGCCGCCGGATCAACCGATTTTGCGTGCCGCCACAAGCGCTCCAGGTCATAGTACGATCGAGCGGTTTCGGAAAAGATATGGACGATGAAGTCGCCGTAGTCCATCAGAATCCATTCGGCGGCATCATAGCCTTCCACGCTGACCGGCAATTCTCCCGTTTCCTTCAGTTGCTTTCCAATTTCATCGGCAACCGCATGGCCCTGCCGTGCATTGGAAACGGAACAGATCAGGAAGTAATCGGTGAACGAAGTGATTTCTCGAAGGTCGAGAATTCGCAGGTCAAGAGCTTTCTTGGATTCGGCTGCGCGCGCGGCAATCAGCCAGTTCGGGAGTTCTTGCGCGGCGAATGCCGCCTGGGATTGTGCGGAACGGCGTGTCAGAGTCGTCTAAACGTTCTCCTGCGCCTAGCGTACTACAGTGACACAGGCGGCGCAAACGGCGAGTCGTGAGATGCCCCGTTTTCCGGTACTGGCTGGTTCGTAAGCTGTTTCGTAAACGTGGCGGAGGTCTTCAAGCGTTGAAAATTCTGCTGTAAGTAGAACCTGTGCGCGTCCTCCCGCGTAATCCGTGAGCGCACCAGAACAGTGTCCAGTCCCCGCCCCGCAACCCATTCTTCTGCCCTTTTGACAAGCTGTTTCCCAATACCCCGGCTTCGTTGGGTGCTGGAAACTACCAGGCCGCCGATTTCCCCGTACCGCCCGGACTGCAGATGATGAACTACCCCGACGTCGATCCAGCCGACCACGCGGTCTCCGAGGCAGGCAACAAAGGCAACCCGGTCCGGAAGCTTCGCGAATTGCTGAATCCGCGCCTGCATCTCGGCCGTGGAAACGGGATAACCGAGCTCGCCGCTCAGTTCAGCCACCGCCTGCGCATCGGCCGCCAGCATCTCCCGAATGGATACTTCCCCTGTCATCCGCTTTGCCGCTCCATCATTCGATCTCTCCACGCCGGCTCTTCCCCAAACGCGTAATCCGGTTGCATGCCGTTCGTCGCAACTGCCAGTTCTTCCAGTGCCGTTTTCGGCGTGCGATCGGCATAGAGCAGACCGTTCACTTCCTGGTAGGTGTCGGTGAATTGTGTATAGCAGAATCCTGCGAGCGCCGGAAGCGAGCGAACCGCCGCAAGCAGCGCGCGGTAATTTTCAAGCAACTGCTCCGGCGTATTGCAGCGCGAATAGCCCCAAGTGCCATTGGCGGCCGCCGAGAGCGCAATACCCCCAAATTCACTGAGCACGACTGGCTGGGAACCCCGCGGTTTGCCGTCAACAAAGAGCATACGGCCGCCCGGCCGTTCCCGGTGCAGCAGTCTCGATTCCATCTCGTGCTGTCCGTAGCGATGCCTGATTCGCTCCGGCTGGTCGTCATAATCATGGATGCCGATGATATCGGTCGCGACGCTTTCCCACCCGTCGTTGCCGATAACCGGGCGAGTTGGATCCAGCGTCTTCGTGAGATGATACAGCGCCTGGACGTAATTGCGCTGCGCCGGGCTGTCGGGCAGATCCGGCACGCCCCACGACTCATTGAACGGTACCCAAGCCACAATGCACGGATGGCTGCTGTCGCGCTTCAACACTTCCATCCATTGTTGGGTTACGCGCTCAATCGATTTGCGCGTGTAGCGATAGGCGCTCGGCATCTCCTCCCAGACCAGTAATCCCAGGCGGTCTGCCCAATAGAGGTAGCGCGGATTCTCAATCTTCTGGTGCTTGCGAACGCCATTGAACCCCAGTTTCTTGGCCAGCAGAACATCTTCAAGCAGCGCTTCGTCGCTTGGGGCGGTCAGGCCGCTCTCCGGCCAATAGCCCTGATCGAGCACCATCCGCAACGGGAGCGGGCGTCCGTTGAGAATGAACCGATCGCCCTGGATCGCGATCTCGCGCAGCGCCGTATAGCTATAAACGCAATCGAGGACTTGCCCGTCAGCATTGTGCAGCTCCAGTTCGACCTCGATAATCGTCGGCGATGTTGGGCTCCAGAGCAGTTCGTTGCGGAAGTCGTCAATACCCGGGTCCGATAACGCGATTTGGCGATGGATCTCTCCGTTGACGACGGAGTATGTGTCTTCGGCGAGTACCTGCTCACCCACATGCATTCGGGCCGCGAGACGAAAGCCTGGCTGCTGGACACCTCCCGTGAGGATGTCCAGCCCCAGTTCCCAGCGATGCAGGTTGGACGTCCACTTCACTAGCTCGATAAAGCCGGCGGGAACCGCTTCGAGCCACACCGTCTGCCAAATGCCCGTCGTGCGCGGATACCAAATCGAGTGCGGTTCGAGCTTCCAATCCTGTTTGCCGCGCGGCTTGGCTAAATCGAGTGGATCGTCTTCGGCCCTGACAACGATCTCCTGGTGGCCGTTCTCTGTGAGCGCACCGGTAATATCGGCGCGAAACGGGGTGTAGCCGCCTTCGTGCGAGCAGACCTTCACTCCGTTTACCCAAACATCCGCCGTGTAATCGACGGCGCCGAAATGAAGGAAAAGGCGCTGCCCGGCCGCAAGCGGAGGACGATCGATAGACCGGCGATACCAAACGGCCCGGTAGAAATCCGTTTGGTTCACGCCGCTCGCCGGTGTTTCGGGACTGAATGGGACGTTGATCTGCGACGCCCACTTCACGAAGCGCGGCTCGGTCCATTCGGCGTCGCGGTCTATTGCAAAATCCCAGAATCCGTTGAGCGACATCCAACCATCGCGCCGCAACTGGGGGCGCGGATAGGCGTGGCCGTCCTGCGCTTGCCTTTCTGAACCAACCATAGAGGCTTCACTTTCAGGGTAATCGGTGGTCGGGACGTGATACAAACTTTCTGTGCGATTCCCGCTGGCTCTGCTCGTTCTCTTTCCGGTTCTCTCCGTGGGGCGATTTTCCGAGCACGTCATTGCAAACGATCTGAAGGGCGGCTATCAGGTAGTCGCAGCCGATCTGAATGGCGACGGCAAGATGGACGTCATCGCGCTCGCTTCGGGGCAACCGGACTTGGTCTGGTATGAGAATCCCACCTGGCAGCGCCATGCGATCGCGGCGAATATGCACGCCATGATTAATCTCGCGTATTGGGACGGTCAGATCGCGCTTGCTTCCAATTTCTCCATGGAAGCGAAAAAGAGTATCGGGAGCGTCGCCATACTGACGCCCAATGGCGATCCTCGTGCGCTTTGGAATTCAAAGATCATCGACCACCTCACCACTTCGCATCGCCTACGTTGGGCAGATATTTACGGCAACGGACACAAGGTGTTAATCAATGCGCCTCTGACTGGAGTGCACGCCGAGCCGCCCGAGTATCGCGATCATGTACCGCTGGTGTTTTACCGTCCGGGCGAATGGAAACAGGAAGTTATCAGTCATGCAAATGAGGGCATTCAGCACGGCCTGTTTATCACCGATTGGGGCGGAGGCGGGAGGGATGCCATTCTAACAGGCAGTTTTTCCGGAATCGACCTCTTTCAATTGGAAGCTGATGGCAACTGGACACGAACGGAGATCGCGCGCGGCGATCCCGACCCCTGCCCGAAATGCGGGACCAGCGATATTGCTGTCGGGAGACTTGGTCACGAGAAATTCTTAGCCACCATCGAGCCGTGGCACGGAAACGAACTCGCCGTTTATCGGCGCGAGCGAGGGCAATGGAAGAGAACGGTGATCTATAACTCACTCGTCCAGGGGCATACGATTGTAGCTGCCGACCTCGACGGCGATGGACGCGACGAGATCATCGCGGGCTATCGGGGAAATGGCGGAAGCGTGCTGATCTATAAAGCAGATCCACGCGGGTCATGGTCGAAGACCATCCTGGATTCCAAGATTCCAGCCAACGCCTGCGCGGTTGCGGATCTCAACGGCGACGCACGTCCCGATCTGGTGTGTATCGGCGGGAGCTTATTGAAATGGTACGAGAACACTAAGGAGTGGTTACACTGAAAGGACTTATCAGCCGGAATTCAAGCTGAGTTCCCGCAGGAAGCACGATGTTTTTCTTATTACTGACATGCTTGCCTGAAGGATCTGTGGCCGCGTCTTCATCCTTATCTCCGCCGCTCCGCAGTCCTGCTCCGCGTGCTGCGCCAACCGCCGCACCTTTAACGGCCCCTACGGCGGCCCCAGTTGCCGCTTTGGCGGTTCTGACCACCTCGCTCCCGGAACCTCTTTCGTACCACTGCGCGGTGCGAACTTTTACAAGCTGCCGGTCGGAAGTGGTGAGATCCGTCAGAATCAAACTCAAATCAGAGCGGCCATGGATCAGGCGCGCCTTGCGTGCATCGACGACTCGGCCCAGCACCGTTGCACCCGACTTTGCGACAACCGTTCCGTCCACTATGAGCGGAAAAGCCAGAGTCGCACGAAACGTCTGGCCTGTGGAATTGTGCTTGCTCGAAAGCGTTTCGTTCAGGCGCACTTTCAGGATGGTTCCCGGAGGCACAGAAATCGTCTTGAGCTCGGGAAGCTGAACTGGTGGAACCGGCGCACCGTGTGGTGCCGCGCTTGCGCTCATCCAGGGATGGAGCACCGCATCCGGGATCTGCGGTTTCATCCGCATTGGCGGGCTGACCGGTGCGGACGGGTCTAAGTGGGACGTGGTCCGATGAGTTCGAACCGGAGCTTGCGGGTCGGTTGCCGGGGCCGGAGCCTGCTCTGTGCCGGCCGGAACGGAACTGGCTTCAGGATCGGCGTTCTCCGTCGAAACTGCCGGAGTAGTTGATGAGGCCGGCACAGGATGGACTCTGCTCGAAGCTGCGGCCGGCGCCTGGCTGTCCTGAACCCGCGAGTAAATCAGCGCGCATCCAGCGAAAATCGCCAGACCTGCGGCAAAGGCCGCGAGCACCTTCGACAGGTTTTCTGCGACCGTTTTCCCGACCCCATTTGCGCGAAGGTCACGCATAACTCTTGGACGAAATCGGCCCCATTTCTGGTTCAACCCTTGCATTCTGCCGCGCGTCTATTCGCCGTCCTTTCTTCCATCTGAACATGAGCGGAGTTCGAACTCCATCCTGCCGCGGAGATATTCAGGTAACGACAACACCAAGCCGCCGCTCCGGTTTTGGCGCCCCAGGGCTGAAGCACTCCAGGACTTCGCCGCTTCTCGATCCCGGCAGCTGCTCCATCTGTCGCGCAAAGACTTGTTTCAAGCGGCCCGGCTCGATCACAGCCCTAAGATTCACTCGGATCTCATGCAAAGTTTCCGGCGACGCTGTAAGATCCCCCTCCACGTGCGGCTGCTCGGTGTTCCCTGTTGCCGCAACTTTCAAATATGACCCGGGAGTTTCGTCCAGAACTTTCAAATGTGCGATTCTGGCTCCCTCCGTTTCCAGTGCGCTCAACAGGGTATCGACAAATGGACCAACCAGTTCCGCTGCGCCGAGCGGGTTCGAAAGCTGCAATGTCGCCGTCCAGTTCAGCCATCCCAGTGCTGCTTCCGCTTCTGCATAACGCTGATAATCGATGTCTAAAAGCTTGCTGCCCGCCGTGATGCTTCCGGAAAATAGCTCGTTCAGCCAGCTTGCAACGCCTTGACCCGTAATACCGCTCAGGTACCGCACTTCGGGCACCGGCAGAGCAGCAAAATTCCGCCCAGATTCAATCTTCGTGAACGCGACGATATCAGCTTCGGCAATCTGCTGCTGGAAAAGGAAGCCAAGTTCCGTGTCGGATTCAGTTGTAGTGAAACGCTCCGCCTGCTCTGGGTCGACCAGTACCGTAAACGGGGCAATACGGTACTGGTCGCGGAAATCCCGTTTGAGCGGCTGAAGAATGGTCGCCGAAAGATCGGTGCAACTCCCCACCGGCTCGGCAAAGATGACATCCGGCTCTGCCTTGCGCAATTCCGCGGCGCGGTCCAACAGGTCTGAGAAGCGGCAGCAGAAACACGCGCCCGCCACTTCGCCGGCAGGGATGCCGTGCCGGCGGACCTGCCCGGTATCGACCAGCCCGCCGCCCTGGTCATTGAGAATTGCGGCGACCCGCAGCCCACGGCTACACAGCACACGTGCGGCTTGCAAAATGAGCGTGGTTTTACCCGCGCCGAGAAAGCCGCCGATGACGATCAGCCACGGTTTCGCCATTGCCCAGTGATTATAAGATGATGGCCATGTCTCTCGAACTGTTCGATCTTGCGGGCCGCGTCGCCGTGGTGATGGGCGGCACTTCCGGTATTGGCCGCACTCTCGCCGTTGCTCTGGCCGAAGCGGGAGCCGATGTGGTGGCCACCGGCCGCCGCGAAAATCTGGTCGGCGAAGTTGCTTCGGAAATTGCGGCACTGGGCCGCAAAACGCTGCGCCGAACCACCGATGCCGCGAGCCGTGACTCTATCGACAGGCTGCGCGATGAAGTACTGAATGAGTTCGGCCGGGTTGACATTCTTCTTAATGCAGCAGGACAGATTTTTCGCAAACCAACGGTCGCCATCACGGAACCCGAGTGGAACAATTCGATGGACGTCAATTTGACCGGTACTCTGCGCGCCTGCCAAAGCTTCTATGAACCCTTGGTGGCAAGCAGCCGCGGCCGCGTGGTCAACATCGCTTCTCTGAATTCGTATGTGAGTTTCTTCGAAGTGGCCGCTTACGCCGCTTCCAAGTCTGGCGTGCTTGGCTTGACACGCAGCCTTGCAGTCGAGTGGGCGCAAAAGGGCGTGAACGTGAATGCCATAGCGCCCGGTGTTTTTCGCACCGAACTAAATTCCGCGCTTTTGGATGGTACGGACCGCGGCCGCGAACTCCTGATGCGAACTCCTATGAAACGCTTCGGCAAGATTCCCGAACTTATCGGAGCCGCGATATTTCTGGCCTCCGATGCAGCGAGTTTCATCACGGGCCAGTGCATCGCCGTGGATGGCGGGTTCCTCGCTTCCGGCGTGAATGGATAGAATCCAAACGTATGCGAATCAGTCGAAGAGCCGCGCTTCAGACGCTCGCTGCCGCCCTGCCCGCTTTGGGTTTACGCGGCGCGCAGCCCGAATTGCCGCCCGGAGTCGAGATCGAAAAAGGACCGTTCGCAGGCACGCGAAAATCGCTGAGCCATTATGAAATCCCCGAATGGTTCCACGATGCGAAATTCGGCATTTGGGCGCACTGGGGACCGCAATCTGCCATTGAAGACGGCGACTGGTACGCCCGCAACATGTACATGCAGGGCAGTGGGCAATACAACTATCACGTCGAGACTTACGGGCATCCGTCGAAGTTTGGTTATAAAGACACGATTCCGCTCTGGAAAGCGGAGAAATTCGAGCCCGCCGAATTGATGCGCATGTACAAAAAAGCTGGCGCGAAGTATTTCGTCAGCATGGGCGTGCATCACGACAACTTCGACATGTGGAATTCGAAGTATCAACCCCATTGGAATGCCGTGAACATGGGCCCCAAAAAGGACATTGTCGGGCTATGGAAGCAGGCGGCGCAGAACGAGGGTTTGAAATTCGGCGTCACTGAGCACCTTTGGATCACTTACAAATGGTTCTCGACGAGCCACGGCCATGACGAAACCGGACCGCTCACCGGCGTTCCGTACGACGGCGCCAACCCCGCGAACGATAGCCTGTATGTCGATTCCGATCAGGTCTGGGGCAAAGACCTTGATTGGAATGAGAGCGGAATTCCCGTCTGGTGGAAGCACCACTGGTATCAGCGCATCAAGGATTTGGTGGATCAATATCAACCGGATCTGCTCTATACCGATGGCGCGCTTCCGTTCGAAGATTACGGCTTGAGCTTGGTCGCGCATCATTACAATCTGAGCGCCAAGCACAACGGCGGCAAGGTGGAAGCGGTCTACACGAGCAAGCGGATCGAAGATACGGAACACGGGGTTGCGACGCTCGATGTGGAACGCGGCATCGTGGACGCGATTTGGCCGCGCCCCTGGCAAACCGACACCTGCATCGGCCAGTGGCACTACAAACGAGGCCAGCAATACAAGACGCCGAAGACCGTGATCGATATGCTGGTGGATATCGTCAGCCGCAACGGGAATCTTCTTTTGAACTTCCCGCTCCCGAGCAGCGGCGCTCTCGATCTGGAAGAATTGAACGTTTTGGAAGGGATTACGAACTGGATGAGTGTAAACGTCGAAGGCATCCACGGTACGCGGCCGTGGAAAATCTTCGGCGAAGGCCCCGGCACGGAACCGTCCGCGAAAGAATCGGCGTTCAATGAGAAGAACCGGAAAGACCTGACTGCGGCCGACGTACGGTTCACGACCAAAGACGATACCCTCTATGCTTTTGTGATGGGCTGGCCCGAATATCAGGCCGTGATCCGGCCTTTAGCGACAAATACGGGACTCAGAGTGGGGAAAATTCAGAATATAGAGCTGCTCGGCTCCGATGCCAAGCTCCGGTGGACACAGGACGACACGGGATTGAAGATTCTTGTGCCACAACAGAAGCCTTGCGATTACGCCGTGGCATTCAAAATCACCGGAGCGATATGAAAGCGCTAATTATAGTTGGTCTGATGGCGGCTGGCTGCTTGGCCGCTCAAGTCAACATCAAAGCCGAACCCCACGGCAAATACAGCGTCGAAATCGATGGCAAGCCATTCGGGGATCTGTACACTTCACGCGACGCTCCCAAGCCCTATTTTTCTCCTCTCCGCACCGCCACAGGTAAAGTTGTTACGCGCCTTTGGCCCATGGTTCCGGATTCCGGGACAACCCGCGATCATCCGCATCATCGCGGCATGTGGCTGGGCTACATCGACGTGAACGGCGTAAATTTCTGGGAGAATGAGTACTCCTATCATCGGGCGAACGCTGGGACCATCGTGGCGCGCAGTGTCAAAATTGCAAAGACGGGTGGCAAACGCGGCGTGATTCACGCCATCTTCGATTGGCTGCCGCCCTCCGGCGCGAAAATCCTCACCGAAAATCGGACCATGACGTTTCATTCGGACCCCAAATACCGGATCGTCGACATGGATGTCACGCTCACGGCGGATGTAAAAGCGGTATTTGCGGATGACAAAGACGGAGCGTTTGGAATCCGAATGGCGGACCCCCTTACCGAGAAACACGGCGGTTTGATTACCGATGCCGCAGGACAAAAGACGATGAAAGAAGTTTGGGGGCAGCGCGCGGATTGGTGCGATTACACCGGAACGCTGGACGGCGAAAAAGCCGGGTTGGTTATCTTCGATCATCCGTCGAGCTTCCATCACCCAGCACGCTGGCACGCCCGCGATTACGGCCTGCTGGCGGCGAATCCATTTGCGGATCATGCGTACGATAAAGCTCTTCCGGTCCGAAACGTGACACTGGAACCGGGCCAGAGCGTCCATTTGCGATACCGCGTCGTGGTACACGGCGATATCGACCCCGCCACCATTGACCGGCTCTATAAAGAGTACGCGAGTGAAAAATAATGAGCGACAAAATACAACTGAGTAAGTATTCCGTCGGTGTCGGCGACCGCTTCGCACATGAAGCCGAAGCTCAGCTTCGCGCCTGCGTCTTAGCCGCCGAACGCGGAGTGGATGTCATTCCGGTGTGGAATAAATCGAACCGCGAGCATAACATCATCGGCTCCGAACCGGATAGCGTGCGCGCGGCTGCCGATTGCGCAGTCCGAAAACTCCACTGGGAGAAGCCGTATCACGTCGACGCCGACCATATCAATTTCGAAACCGTCGACCGGTTTCTCGAACCCAGCGATTTCTACACCATTGACGTGGCCGACTGGATCGGCCGCCCCGCGCAAACGAACGACATCGAAGCTTTCGTCAATCGCCACACAGAACTCCTTCGGCCCTTCGAAATTCCGGGCGTTGCGGGCCAAACTCAAATCGACCGCGATTTCGCCGCCCAGACTGCCGGAAAGTATCTCGCGGCGGTAAAGGAAGCCAGCAGGATCTATCGCAAAATTGAAGACAAGAAAGGCCAGGGGCGGTTCATCCCGGAGGTTTCCATGGACGAGACCGACCGGCCGCAAGTCCCGGCGGAACTTCTGATTATTCTGGCTGCGATTGCGGACGAAGGCATTCCTATTCAGACGATCGCTCCGAAATTCACGGGCCGTTTCAATAAGGGTGTCGACTACGAAGGAAACGTGGCAAAGTTCGCCGAAGAGTTTGCCAACGATGTCGCCACCATTGCGTTCGCTATCAAAGAATACGGATTGCCGGAAAACCTCAAACTCAGTGTTCATTCCGGCAGCGATAAATTTTCGATCTACCGTCCTATTCGCGAAACGATGAAGAAATTCAATGCCGGCGTGCATTTGAAGACCGCCGGCACCACGTGGCTCGAAGAATTGATCGGCTTAGCCGAAGGCGGCGGCGATGGCTTGCAGATGGCGAAAGAAGTTTATGCGGCCGCGTATTCGCAGCGCGAGGCGCTATGCGCTCCGTATTCGGCCGTGATCGCTATCAATCCGGACAAACTGCCCGATCCGTCCACAGTAAACAAGTGGACCGCCGAACAGTTTACTTCCGCACTGCGGCACGACCCTGCAAACAAGAATTTCAATCCCAGCTTCCGCCAGCTTTTGCACGTCGGCTTCAAGGTCGCGGCCAAAATGGGGCAGCGCTATCTTGATCTGTTGAAGGAATTCCAGCCTACCATCTCGAAAAATGTCACCCAGAACCTGTTTGAACGGCATATAAAGCCGGTTTTCCTTGGCGCGTAGAAGCGGCCAGAGGCTCAGTGCTCATTTCTCTTTTCATCACTTGTTACAACGACACCTTATTTCCGGAAACCGGAAAGGCGGTGGTTGCCGTGCTCGAAAGGCTGGGACACACCGTGGAATTCCGGCAAGCGCAGACGTGCTGCGGGCAGATGCATTACAACACCGGGTACCAGGCGGAGGCGGCTGCGCTGATGCGGCACTTCCTCGATGTCTTCCGCGATGCTGAAATTATCTGCTCGCCCTCTTCTTCTTGTGTCGCAATGATTCGCGACCAGTATCCCCGCATAGCGGCGCACAGCGGCGATCCGGATTTACAACGCGCCATCGAGGATCTGATTCCCCGCGTATACGAGTTCTCGGAGTTGCTGGTAGACAAATTGGGCGTTACCGAACTCGGCGCGTTCTTTCCACATTCCGTCACCTATCATCCGGCGTGCCACGGCCTCCGCGCGCTCCAACTCGGCGATAAACCAATCCGGCTCTTGCGCGAGGTGGAGGGGCTGGAACTGATCGAATTGCCGGAAGCCACGGAATGCTGCGGCTTCGGCGGCACGTTCTCCATAAAAAATCCGGACGTTTCGGCGGGCATGTTAACTGAGAAAATTCGCTGTGTTCTCGAATCCCGTGCCGAAGTCTGCACCGCGAACGACAACTCCTGCCTGATGCACATTGGAGGCGGTTTAAGCCGGCAGCGCGCCGGCGTTCGTTGCCTTCATCTGGCGGAGATTCTGGCCTCTACCGAAGCGGAGAAACTCGCGTGAGCGTCCGGGTAGGAGAAGCGGCGGGGGCTCCCAAATTCCCCAAAGCGGCCAAAGAGCTCATTAAGAACGCCCAATTGCGGCGCAACGTCCGGCACGCGACCGATGTCATTCGCAACAAGCGCGCGCGGGTGGTCGCCGAGATGCCCGATTGGGAGGAACTGCGTGAATCGGCCCGCCAGATCAAGGCCCACACGCTTCGTCATCTGGATTTCTACCTACAGGAATTCGAGCAAGCCTGCGTTCGCGCCGGGGGCCAGGTGCACTGGGCGAAAGATGCCGATCAGGCCAACGAAATCATAGTCGGCCTTCTTCACGCGCACGAAGCGCGGGAGGTCATCAAGGTGAAAACCATGACCTCCGATGAAATCGGCCTCAACGCAGCGCTCGAGCTCGCCGGCATCACGCCGCACGAAACCGATCTCGCCGATCTCATCATTCAGCTTGGCGAGGACAAGCCGTCCCACATCGTCGTACCGGCTCTGCATCGCAACAAGAGCGAGATCCGGCAAATTTTCCGGAAGAAGATGAATCTTCCTGATCTGGGAGACCGGCCGGAAGACCTGACCAATGCCGCGCGTCAGTATCTCCGCGAAAAGTTCCTGCGCGTCAAAGCTGCGATCACCGGCGCCAATTTCGCAATTGCCGAAACCGGATCGGTGTGTGTGGTCGAATCGGAAGGCAACGGCCGGATGTGCATCTCGCTCCCGGATGTGCTCATCGCGCTCGTTGGTATCGAAAAGATCATTCCCCGGTTCCAGGATCTCGAAGTCTTTCTGCAATTGCTCCCGCGCTCGGCTACGGGCGAGCGCATGAACCCGTACAACTCCATCTGGACCGGGATTGCCGAAGGCGACGGTCCGCGCGAGTTCCACGTTGTGCTGCTCGATAACGGCCGGACGAATGTGCTGGCCGATCCGGAATCCCGTGAAACGCTGGCCTGCATTCGCTGCGGCGCCTGCCTGAACGTCTGCCCCGTGTACCGGCAAACCGGCGGGCACGCTTACGGCTCTGTTTACGCCGGCCCCATCGGCGCCATTCTGACGCCGCAACTGCAATCGATGCGGCACTCGCAATCGCTCCCGTACGCCTCGTCCTTATGCGGGGCCTGCTACGAAGTGTGCCCGGTAAAGATCAACATTCCGGAGATCCTGTTACATCTTCGGGGAAAAGTTGTCGAGCGGGGCGACGCGCCCATTCTGGAACGGCTTGAAATGAAAGCCGCGGCATTTGCTCTATCAGATGAAGGCCACCTGGAATTAGCGCAGAAAGCAGGCCGCATCGGCCAGATTCCGTTTCAGCGCGATGGAGTCATCCGTAGCCTGCCCGGCATTTTAAGCGGCTGGAGCGCTGTTCGTGATTTGAAGCCTATTCCGGCGCAATCTTTCCGCGAATGGTGGGCGGCGCGAAAACAGACGGAACGATGACCATAAAGCATCAGATTCTCGAACGCATCCGCCGCGCTGTCCCCGACTACAGCTCCATGCGCGAAAGCCAGTATGAGGCCATCACGCGCAATTACCGGCAATCCGGCGATCTCGACGAATCGGGCCGGATCGAACTATTTACGGACCGCCTGCGCGATTATGGGGCCAAGGTCTACCGCTGCGCCCCGTGGGAGCTGCGCTCTGTAATTGGCGAAATTCTTTCGGAGCGGCGCAAGCGTGGACTCGTGATCGCGCGAGATTTGCCGGAGGACTGGCTGCCCGAAGGGTTTGAATTCGTCCGCGATAAAGGGTTGACGTACGGCGAAATCGACGCGAGCGAAGGAGTCCTGACCGGCTGCGCACTGGCCATTGCCATGACCGGCACCATCGTTCTGTATCACTCCGGTGGCGAAGGCCGCCGGGCCTTGACGCTGATTCCCGATTATCATTTATGTGTGGTCTACACGAGCCAGATCGTTGAGACCGTACCGGAGGGCATCCGCGCCCTCGCGCCGTATAGCGTGGCTCCGCTAACCACAATTTCCGGGCCGTCGGCTACGGCCGACATCGAAATGACCCGGATTCAAGGCGTCCATGGGCCCCGAACTCTGGACATCATTCTGGTGAAAGCGTGATCGCAATGGACTCTCAGCAAACCGAAAAGGTTTTTCGAGCGCTGGACAGCTTTCAAATCGAGCTGCCTTCGTGGGGTTTTGCCAATACCGGCACCCGCTTCGGCAAATTTTTGCAAGCTGCCGCGGCCACCAGCATTGAGGAAAAATTCAGCGATGCGGGGCAGGTGCATTCGCTGACGGGAGTGTGCCCCACTATTGCTCTGCACGTCCTCTGGGATTTTCCCAAGGGCGTGGACAGCATCGAAGAAGTAGCCTCGCTCGGCCGGCGTTATGGAGTGCGCCCCGGCTCCATCAACCCGAATCTGTTTCAGGATCAGATTTACAAATACGGTTCGTTTGCGAATCCCGATGAATCCGTTCGTCAAGAAGCGTTGAAGCATTCTAAAGAAAGCGTCGCGATTGCGAAACGGTTGCAGAGCCGCGATATTTCTTACTGGTTTACGGATGGTTCGAATTACCCGGGCACAGCCAACATCCGCCAGCGCAAGAAACTCTTCGAGCAGTGTTTGAAAGCGACGCACGAAGAGTTAGCGCCGAATCAGCGGATGCTCGTCGAATATAAGCCGTTCGAGCCGGCCTTCTATCATACCGATATTGCGGATTGGGGCATGGCGTTGCTCCTGGCGCGCGCTGCCGGACCGCGCGCGAAGGTGCTGGTGGATACGGGCCACCATTATCTTTCGCAAAACATCGAGCAGATCGTTGCCTGGCTGCTGGACGAAAACATGCTCGGCGGTTTTCATTTCAACGACCGGCGGTACGCGGACGACGATCTCACCATGGGGTCAATCGATCCATACCAGGTATTTCGAATTTTCCACGAGATCCTCTTTTTCGAGTGGGAGAACGGGCGGCGGGCCGATATCGCCTACATGATCGATCAGAGCCACAATTTGAAAGGGAAGATTGCGGCCATGATCCAGACCGTAAACATGGCGCAGGAACTTTTCGCGAAGGCCGCGCTGGTGGATCACGAACTGCTCGCCGCAGCGCAACAGAAATCGGATCTCATTCGCGCGGAGTCTTGCCTCCAGGATGCGTTTGCCACGGATGTGCGCCCGGCGATTCGTGAATGGCGGGCATCCAAAGGACTGCCGGAGAATCCCATGGAAGCGTTCGAGAAGAGCGGCTATCTGGAACGCATCGCGCAAGAGCGCGGCGCCAGGAACATGGCCAGCATTTCTTCATACGCCTGAGAACAGGAAGGAACACATATGCCTCAGACCACGGAATTGGTACACGTTCAGGATCTGTGGGACGAAAAGCAAGCGTCCCAATACGCGGACAATCCACTTGCGCTCTTGCGCTATCGCTCCAATCTGCTCGGAGCCGACCTACGGATCACAAATTTCGGCGGAGGAAACACCAGCTCCAAAATGGAGCTGCCGGATCCATTTACCGGGAAGCCCGCGCGCGTCCTCGCGGTGAAAGGCAGCGGTGGCGATCTCGGGTCCATTAAAGAATCGGGATTTGCACTGCTGTATCTCGACCGCCTCGAACAGCTCAAGAGCGTCTATCGCGGCGAACAGTACGAAGACGAGATGGTCGGATACTATCCGCTCTCGGCATTCGGCCAGAACCGGGTGGCCGCCTCCATCGATACGCCGCTGCATGCTTTTGTGCCCTATCCGCATGTCGACCACTTACATCCGGACTGGGCCATTGCGATTGCCGCCAGCGCGAACGGGAAACAGAAGCTTGCAGAATTCAACAAGCAATTCGGCCGCAAGATTGTCTGGCTGCCGTGGCAGCGGCCTGGGTTTGAACTCGCGCTGCAACTGGAGCGTGCCATCAAGGAAAATCCAGGCTGCGATGGCGTGTTGCTCGGTAGTCACGGGCTCTTCACCTGGGGTAACACCCAGCGCGAATGCTACTTGAACAGCATCCATACCATCGATCAGATGGGTGAGTTCATTCAGCAGCACCGGAAGAAGGGAGCTCCTGCGTTTGGCGGCGTTCGACGGAAGCCGCTGGGAAACCGCCGTGCCATTGCGGCCGCCATACTGCCCACCTTGCGCGGTATTGTTTCGGGAACACGTCGGCTGATCGCGCATTACGAAGATGGCGAGGATGCGCTGAATTTCGCGGGTTCGGAATGGGCGGAGGAACTCGGCGGACTCGGTACGAGCTGCCCCGATCATTTTCTCCGGACCAAGATCTGCCCCATGTTCGTCGATTGGCATCCGGACGAAGAAAAACTCGACGTTCTGAAAGCCCTCGTCGCCGAGCGCGCGGAAACTTACCGGAATGAATACCGCGCCTATTACAACGATTGGGCCAAGCCGGATTCGCCCAAGGTCCGCGACGCAAATCCGTCGGTAGTCATCATCCCCGGCCTCGGCATCTTCGGTTTCGGCAAGAACAAGAAAGAAGCGCGCATCACGACGGAGTTTTTCGTCAACGCCATTCACGTGATGGAAGGCGCCAGTGTGCTCGATGGCGGCAAAGTAGAGCATCCGCTGCCGCAGGCGCGGACTGCGGAGCAATCCCAGCAGTTCTCCACGCTTCACAATTATGTGGCGCTGCCACGCTCGGAGGCATTCCGCATTGAGTACTGGGCGCTTGAAGAAGCCAAGCTGCAGCGCATGCCCCCCGAAGCCGAGTTCAGCCGCAAGATCATGCTCGTCGTGGGCGGGGGAAGCGGGATCGGCCGGGAAGTGGCGCTGCTGCTGGCGCGAAAAGGAGCCCACGTTGTCGTAGCCGATCAAAACGCGGAGGCTGCCAAGGCCGTCGCAGCGGAAGTGGCGGAAGTGTCGTCGAAGGAATCCGTCTCGCACACCGCGGTAGACCTCAGCTCCTCCGAGAGCCTTGCCAATGCAGTGAACCACACGGTTCTGCAGTTTGGCGGAGTCGATGGAATCGTAAACACCGCGGCCATTTATCCGGTCGCAGGAGCCAATGGTCAACTGACCGAAGGACAGTGGACGAAGACCTTCCTGGTGAATGTCACCGGCAACTATCTGCTGGCGCGCCAAACCGAATGGGTCCTGCGCGATCAGCGGCTCCCGGCCGCCATGGTGCTTACCAGCTCGGCCAACGCTGTTGTTCCGAAGAGCGGCAGCGAAGCGTATGACGTCAGCAAGTCGGCTACGAATCATCTGATTCGCGAATTAGCAGTGGGTCTGGGTCCGCTGGTTCGCGTGAACGGAATCGCTCCCGCAACCGTAGTGGCGGGATCGACAATGTTCCCGCGCGATCGGGTCATCGCTTCCCTTCGCAAGTACGGAATCGAATTTTCCGATTCGGAATCGACCGAAGATCTGCGCTCGAAGCTTGCGGACTTCTACGCGCAACGCACGTTGACCCGCAGACCCATCCTTCCGCAGGATTGCGCGAATGCTATTGTGTGGCTGCTCAGCGATGAGAGCGCCAAGACCACGGGCCACGTCATCCCGGTAGACGGCGGATTGTCCGAGGCGTTCCTGCGTTGATGGAACGCGTCTGTTTTGCCTTGCAAGTTCGGCCGGACCGCATCGAGGAATATAAAGCGCGCCATCGCGCGGTCTGGCCCGAAATGCAGCAAGCGCTCCGGGAAACCGGCTGGAACAATTATTCTCTGTTTCTCCGGCCCGACGGGCTGCTCATCGGCTATTTGGAAACAGACGATTTCGAGCGCGCCCGCGACGAGATGTCCCGCCGTGACGTGAACGCGCGCTGGCAGCTCGAGATGTCGGAATTTTTTGTGCAGCAGCCAGGCGCGACGCCCGACCGCGCGCTGGTACGCCTGGAAGAAGTCTTCCATCTGTAAACTGGATTCCAGCAGACCATGACACCGAATCCCGCCTTGGGCGTCGTCTATCACTGGCTCGGCGGCTTGGCCTCCGGCAGCTTCTATGTCCCCTACCGGTTTGTGCGCCGCTGGTCCTGGGAGACGTACTGGCTGGTGGGCGGCATTTTCAGTTGGATCATTGCCCCTTGGCTGATCGCCTTTTTCCTAACGCGAAGTCTAGGCGCAGTGCTTGCGGCGACTCCGGGGAAAACAATCTTCTGGTGTTACTTCTTCGGCCTGCTCTGGGGCATCGGCGGGTTGACCTTCGGGCTCACCATGCGCTACCTGGGCCTGTCGCTCGGAATGGCGATTGTGATGGGCCTCTGCGCGACGTTTGGAACGCTCATGCCGCCCATCTTCAGCGGTACGTTTGTGAGCCAGGTTGTGGAGACGACTTCGGGGCGCGTGATTCTTACAGGCATCGCGATCTGCCTGGTCGGAATTGCGATTGCGGGCCTCGCGGGCGTTTACAAAGAGCGCGCCATGCCTCCCGAAGAACAAAAGAAAGCCATCGAAGAGTTCGATCTGAAGAAGGGCTTTGTAATCGCGGTGATCTCCGGAATCATGAGCGCGTGCTTCGCGTATGGACTTGCGGCGGGCGATCCCATCAAAGCGCTCACGATCCAACACGGTACACCGGTTCTCTGGCAGGGATTGCCGGTGCTGATCGTGGTGCTGCTGGGCGGATTCACTACCAATTTCATCTGGACCGTATCGCTCAATATCCGCAATCGGAGCGGCCACGAATATCTCAGCTCCGAACTTCCCGTTGTCGTGACCTTCAAGGATCCGGGTGGTCCGCAGCCCATCGAAGATACCGCCCTCAATGGCCCAACTACCAGCGTTCTGACACACACGCCCGCGGCCTTGATGCGTGAGACGGTCCAGGTGCCGTTGCTGCGGAATTACCTGCTGTGCGCCTTGGCTGGAGTCACCTGGTACATGCAGTTTTTCTTCTACACGATGGGCGAAACGCAGATGGGCGCTTATAAGTTTTCGAGCTGGACGCTGCACATGGCGAGCATCGTGATCTTCAGCACGCTCTGGGGCGTCGGGCTGAAGGAGTGGAAAGGCGCGGGCCGCACCGCCATTCGTCTGCTGATCACCGGTCTCGCCGTGCTGTTGGGCTCAACTTTGATCATCGGATACGGAAACTATCTCGCGACTTTGCCCGGCGCACACTAGTTTTTACCGTCTATAAAAAAAGAGGCAGGCGGCGGGACGGTCATGAAGGAGGCGCGATCTTTTTTGTCTTTTATATTCAATAACTTGGCGCATATCTGGGTACTGAGGCGAAGGTCGTTGAGGTAGGGTGTCGTTGAGAAATTATGGGAAAATTGAGGGTAAAAACCCGGTTTGAGGTGGCTGACGCGGGGTTCTGTTCATTGAACCTCCACCTGCTCAAACCGCGGCAGCAGCACATGAATGATCAAGAGCGCGATCAAATAGATCGATCCTGCTGCAAAGAACAATGGCGCGTAGGATTCATGTGAAAGGTCGAGCCATTTGCCGATGGCGGGTTGCGCGATCATCCCGCCTACTGCGCCGCCCAGACCTCCGAGGCCGACGATGGAACCCACGGCGGTTCGAGGAAAGGTATCCGAGGCCATAGCGAAGAGATTAGCCGACCAGCCCTGATGCGCCGAAGTCGCCATAGCAATGAGCGCCACCGTCAACCAGAGATTTCCCGCGGCGGCAGGAACAAAGATGACTGCGACAACGCACAACGCGCAAATCAGCATGGCGGTCTTGCGTGCTCGCGCCACGCTCCAGCCGCGCTTCAGCAGAAACGAAGAGAGCCAACCCGCTCCAATCGAGCCGAGATCCGCCGCCAGGTAAATCACGATCAGCGGCGGCCCAAGCTGGAGCAGATTGAGGCCGTACTTCAGGTGAAGAAAGCCTGGAAGCCAGAATAGATAGAACCACCAGACCGGATCGGTCAGGAATTTGCCGATCAGAAAAGCCCAGGTTGCCCGCTTGTCGAGCAGCAGCACGTAGGGCACGCTGCTGACTGCGGCCTCATCCTGGTCGGAGCGAATATACGCCAACTCCGCGGCGCTCAGGCGTGGCTGCTTTTCCGGATCACGGTAAAAGATGGACCAGATGATCGCCCAAGTCAAGCTGAGCGATCCGGTAAACAGAAATGCGGAGTGCCACCCGAAATGCGCCGTCAGTATCGGAACAGCCAGCGGCGCAAGAACGGCCCCGATATTCGAACCACTATTAAAGATGCCGATGGCGAGTGCGCGTTCGCGCTTCGGGAACCAGGTGGCAACCGTTTTAATGGCGCCTGGAAAATTCGCCGCCTCTCCCAGGCCCAGGCCCAAGCGCGCCATCGCGAACTGAAACGCATTCCCGGCGAGTGCATGACACATCGAAGAAATACTCCAGAACAGGACGGCCGCTGCATATCCCAAGCGCAATCCAAGCCGGTCCAAAAGCCGGCCCGCGATCGGCATCATGAACGCATAACCAAGCTGGAACGCGGAGTTGATCAGGCCGTACTGCGTCTCGGTCCAGTGCAGGTTCGCGGCAATAGTCGGCTTCAGAATGCCGAGAACCATGCGGTCCATGTAGTTGACTGTGGTTGCGTAGAACAGCAGGCCGCAAATCAGCCAGCGAAAATGGGCGACTCGTTCGGTTGCGTGTAGCTTTTGGGGCGAAGCAACGGGGTGGCCCTGAGCCATAGCGTCATTCTATCCGGCCTTGGTTCACCCCTTGCTTACGCGCGGGGTTGTGTAGCTGCTCGCCCCTTGCTTACGCGCGGGGTTCTGTAGCTGCTCGGATGTATAATCGGTTTCCGTTCCATGATGAATCGCGTCCTGGTGCTTCTGTTTCTTGCAACGTCCCTCGCCTCCGCTCAGGGATTTGCCACAATTGTCGGCACGGTTACTGATCCATCCGGAGCCGTAATTGCCGGCGCGAAGGTAACGGTTACCGATCCCGCGACTGGCGTAACCCGTCAGGAAAGCACGAACCAGCAAGGTTATTTTGTGGTTTCGACATTGCGGCCGTCGACGTATGAAGTCGCGATTTCCGCCACCGGATTCGCGGATTTTAAGCAGACCGGTGTGCGATTGCTTGCCGATCAAACGCTTCCGGTGAATGCGACGCTCAACATCGGGAAAGCGGCGGAAACCGTCTCGGTCAGCGCCGAACCCTTAGCCATCAACACGTCCAATTCCACGCTGAGTGAAGTAGTGGAGCAACGCAGGGTTGTCGATTTGCCGCTGAATGGCCGGAACGCCGCTTCATTACTTCTGGTGGTAGCGGGCGCCATTCCCGCGCCTCCGAACGATGTGGACCAGGGAAACACGAAGAGCTTTCCGACGGTGGTGACTGTATCGACCAACGGCGCGCGCCAGAACGAGGTCAGCTTCCGGCTGGATGGAGCGAATAACAACGATATCTATACCAACGCGAACCAGCCTTTTCCGTTTCCCGACGCGCTCCAGGAATTTAGCGTTCAGACGAGTAACTACGGAGCGCAGTACGGAGGCAATGCCGGCGGCGTCGTCAATATCGTGACGAAGTCGGGAACGAACGAGCTACACGGCCTCCTGTTCGAGTTTGTTCGCAATTACGATTTCAACGCACGAAACTTCTTTGCCGCGAAACGCGATTTGCTGAAACGGAATCAGTACGGCGGAACCATCGGCGGGCCGGTAGTCATCCCGAAGCTGTACAACGGTAAAGATAAGACGTTTTTCTTTTTCGGTTATCAGGGAACGAAAATTCGGAATGTGGGAAACACGAGCAGCGCGTTCGTACCCACTGCCGCCGAACGGACGGGCGACTTTTCCGCGCTATTGAACGCAAGCAATCCTGCAAATCCATTTCACAAAAAAATTCAGATCAACGACCGGAACGGAGTTCCCATTCCGGGAAACATTCTGTTGCCGGGCCAGCTTAATCCTGCCTCGCTGGCATTCCTGAAGTATCTTCCGCAGGCCGGCGGCAACGGCCAGATTTTTTACTCTCAGCCCATCGTCCAGAATTTCGGCGAGTATGTAGCTCGCGGCGATCACTCCTTCTCCGACAACGACCGGCTGACCCTTCGCTACTTCTACGACAGTTTCACGAATGAGGGGTTCCTGGACCCTTCCAATTATTTGAGCTTCCAGAATTATGCGAACATCATTGACCAAAATGCGCTGATCGGAGAGACGCACATCTTTGGCCCCGCTGCGGTGAACGACTTCCGGCTGAGCTTTTCCCGCGAGACTTCGAATCGGGGTCCGGCGGCCGGAAGCATCGGCCTCACCGACCTCGGTGTAAATATCTGGCAGCCTCCGACCGCGAAAACCATCGAGGGTATCCAAGTATCCGGTTATTTCAGCCCAGGCCAGACGGATCCGGCTGCCTTCATCCGGAATCAATATAACCTAAGCGATGATTTTAATCTGGTGCACGGTAAGCACAGCATTTCGTTTGGGGGCTCCGTTATTCGCGCGCAAGTTCTGCTTCGGAATCAGTTTCGAACCTCCGGTTCATTTAGTTTTACTTCCGATGTCACGAACGATGCGCTGGCAAGTTTCATGCAGGGCTATGCCCGGTCTTTCACGCAAGGATTTGGCGAGTTCAAGGACAATCTGCTGAACACATTTAACCTGTATGTGGAGGACGATTACCACGTCTCGCGCCGCCTGACCCTCAACTTAGGTCTTCGATACGATCCATTGTTCCCCTGGGAAGAACGGAAATTTCGAACGGAGCAGTTCACGCCCGCCGATTACTACGCCGGAATCCACTCGCAGGTGTATGTGAATGCTCCGGCGGGGCTTCTGTTCCCCGGCGATCCTGGAGCGCCGAAATGGGGAGCGAACGGCAGCTTCGATAACGTTGCTCCGCGCGTGGGGTTTGCCTACGATTTAACAGGCGACGGTAAAACTAGTCTTCGCGGGGGCGCGGGTGTTTTCTACGATGCGTTACTGGCTGGAGCGTATAACAACCGGTTTGTCGATGTTACCCCGTTCAGCCCGCAGTTCAGTGTAACCACTCCTCCAGGTACATTTAGCAATCCGTATTTCGGTTTTACGAATCCTTATCCCGCGCCGTTCCCGCCGCCGAAGAACGTGTCGTTCCAGCCCTATCCGGTGCTCGCGATCACTTATGACACGAGCAACGATCATAAACTGCAAACTCCCACTATTTATAACTGGAACCTGACGCTGGAGAGGCAGCTTAGCGCCGGCTGGCTGCTGCGCGTTGCCTATGCTGCTTCGCGCTCCACTCACTTGCTGGAACCAATGGAACTGAATCCGGCTGTTTACATACCGGGAAGTAAATTGGGGACAGATGCGCGGCGCACGTTTCAGCCTTTCGGAAGCATTATTCAGTCAACCCAAGATATCAATGCCATCTTCCATTCGGCCCAGATCACGTTGCAGAAGCGCTTCGCTCGCGGGATAACGATTCTGGCGAATTACACCTGGTCGCGGGCGCTTGACGATACGCCTGCCGGATCCGGTATTGTTGCCGCGGCGCAGGGAGGCCAATCGCAGTTGCCATGGAATTTCCCGGGCCGCCATAACGACGACTACGGACCGGCCGATTACGACCATCCACAGCGCGTCGTCGTCTCCTACGTTTGGGATTTGCCAAAGTTGAACGGCCACAATGCGCTGCTTCGCTATACGCTCGGCGGCTGGCTGTGGACCGGGATCGTCAGCGCGATGTCCGGCGGTCCTTTCACGGTGTTCGCGGGGAAGGATCAGTCGCAGACCGGGTTGGGCGAAGATCGGGTCAGTTTCACAGGCATCGATCCCTATGGCGGCAATGCCTGCGGGCTTTCGGCGCCGTGCGTGAATTATCTGAATCCCGCGGGCTTTGCGCTTCCGGCGGTTGGGAGTTTCGGCAACATCGGGAAGGGCAGTCTCCGGGGCCCGAATTATGTGGATTTCGATTCCGGGCTGTTTAAAGAGTTTCCGTTTGCGTCGGAGCGCGTCCGACTCCAGTTCCGGGCGGAGTTCTTCAATGTGTTTAACCGGGTGAATTTTAATAATCCGGCTAACTCCACAACACCTAATTTCTCGGCGGGAGGATTCGGCACGCTTACCAGCGCGCAAGATCCGAGGATTGGGCAGTTGGCGTTGAAGGTGCTGTTTTAGGGAACTGCGGAAAAAGATTAGCCACAGATGGACACAGATGCACACTGATTGAAAGCAGGGAATTTCTATTCGAGGACGGCGAACTGTTTTAGGGCGTCTTCTTTGATTGTGATTCCGAGGCCGGGCAGATCGTTGCGCAGATCAATGTAGCCGTTTTCGGGCTGCGGCTCGCCATCGAAGATGTACCAGAACAATTCGTTGCCGATCTCTACGTCGAAGACCGGAAAGAACTCGGCCATCGGGGAATTCAAGCTGGCCATCACGACATGGAAGTTGTGCATCTGGCCGGCGTGGGGAATCACCGGGACCGAAAACGCTTCCGCCATGGCGGAAACCTTGCGGGCTTGCGTGATTCCTCCGACCCGGTTGGTATCGAATTGAATGTAATCCAGCGCCTTGCGTTCCAGTAGCTCGCGAAAGCCGTAAAGCGTGAACTCATGCTCGCCGCCGGCGATCGGAACCACCCCGAGAGCCTTTAATGCCGCATAGCCGCCGATATCGTCCGGAATGACCGGCTCTTCCAACCAGCGCAGCCGGAAAGGCTCCAATAGCGGCAGCATGCGTGTCGCATAATCGAGCGTCCAACCCATGTACGCATCCGCCATCAGGTCGATCTCGTATCCGATCACGTCGCGAATCGTTCGCACGAGTTCCACATTCCGCTGCATGCCTGCCGCCCCGTCCACCGGTCCCCAGCCGAAGCGCATCTTCATGGCCCGGTATCCCTGTTCCTTGTACTTGCGGGCCTCGGCCGCGAGATCGTCCAGCTTCTGGCTGTATAGTTTGCTTGCGTAAATCGGAATCTTCGGCTTGGTTCTTCCGCCGAGCAGCCGGAAGACGGGCTGGCCGGTTGCTTTGCCCAGTACGTCCCAAATCGCGATATCGAGCGCACTGATCGCCACCATGCCGATTCCTTTACGGCCGAACGCCATAGTCTGGCGGTACATGTGCTGCCAGAGCGCTTCGGTATCGAATGGATCTTTGCCGATCAACAACGGCTTGAGATACACATCGACAATCTCTTTTGCCACGCGGGGCGCGAGGGCTGCATTTCCGATGCCCACGTGGCCGCTATCGGTAAATACTTCCACGATCAGCCAGCCGTAAAAGCGGAAGCCGGCCATCGAATCGTCGCCGAGATTTAGCAGGTCGATTGGATTCGTGCAGAAGTGCGGCTGCGGCGGAACCGTCTTGCCTCTCCACTCCACCACGCGTGTACGAACTTCGGTGATTTTCATATGATTTCTTTTTCCACCTTGCGGACAGTTAAAAGGATGAGACAGAACGCCGCGACGTGAAACGTGGCGACCGCGGCAAATACCGTGCTGTATCCGAACCCGTGATCGAGCAGATACCCCGCTATGAGACCAAAGACAAGGCCGCCCATCGCGCCCCCGAAGCCGACCAGTCCCGCGACAGAGCCGACCACCGCACCCGGAAACAGATCGGCCGGCAGCACCATGACGAGCGTCGACCACGATTGCTGTCCGAAAAACGCGATGCTGAACAGGACAATGGCGATAGACACCGGCAGATGCGTTACGAGGACGATCCACGGCATCAGAGCTGCGCTACAGCCGAGCGCCATTTTCCGCGCGAAGTTGAGCGAGTGCCCGCGCTGGATCAACCAGCCGGAAAACCAGCCTCCCACTAGGCAACCTATGCCGGAGGCTGCATAGGGGATCCAGGCGTAGTAGCCCACTTGTTTCACGTCGAAGTGACGAGCGTCGTAGAGATACTTCGGCAGCCAGAATAGATAGAAGTACCAGGCTGCATCGCTCAAAAATTTTGCGCCGACGAGGCCGTAAACGTCCTTTCGGGTGAGAAGGCTGAAGCCGGTCAGAAGACCGGCTCGCAGGCCAGGGGTCTGCCCCACAGCGGGCGGCCGATACACTTTCCACCACCACAGGGTCCACAACAAACCTGCTGCGCCCGAAAGAAAAAACACCCAGCGCCAAGTGGCTACGGAAAGAACCGCCGCAATGAACGGAGGCGCAATCACTGCGCCCACCGCCGTCCCGGCGTTCATCAGGCCCATGGCGGAGGAGCGCTCAGCCACCGGAAACCACTCGGAGACTGCTTTGGTGGCCGCGGGGAATCCGCCGCCCTCTCCCATTCCCAAGAGAAAGCGGCTCAGCATCAACATGCCGAATCCGGTTGCCAATCCATGACTCGCGCAGGCCAGCGACCACCAGATCATGATGAGCAGGAACCCCGTACGCGTGCCTAGAAAATCGATCAGGGCGCCGCCCCCCGCATACATCACGGCGTATGCCAGGAGGAACGCCGCCTGCATGTCGGAGAAGCGCGTATTCGAAATGGGGATGTCGCGCTGGATTGCGGCAATCGCCACAGGCAGTGTTTGGCGGTCGAAATAGCTGATCGTGATGGCGCAGGCGATCAGGATAGCGATGTGGCGCCGGTAGGACACCTACCAGCTCAGCTCGACGAGCGAAAGCGCCTGGAGCGGCAGCGCAAAATCGAGATCCAACGAACCCTTGGCCGTGTTCATCCAGCGCGGCGATTCGAGCAGTTGAAGCTGCCCGGCATTTTCGAGTTCCCGGTATTGGTCCTCGGTAGGATTCTGCGGCGATCCCATCTGTTTCCAAACCGTGTAGGCGTTACTGTGATTTTGATCGATTCGATAGTGCGTTACAAGCAGACGCTTCACGTTCACCGGTATCCCGGAAATATTCAGCGCCACGTTGGCTGAAGGGTTGTTCACATCTTCATCGCGATAATTCCACACCAGAACGGAAATTTTGCGGTCGCCACGCGAGGCCATCCCATCGACACCCGTACCTTGCCGCACTGCGGTGCTCTGAACGTCTACTCGATCCCCGCGCATCAGTCCGGCCATCCGGAACACGTTGAGCACCGGTTTATCGATGCCGTTCGTCGCGAGCGTACGAAAGCCATCGAAATAGGGCTGATCTTCGAATTCGAACGCCCAGGTCAGCATGCCCTGCAGATTGGCGTGACTTCGCTCCGCCAACTCCAGAATCGTTTTCATGGCGACCGCCTCGTACGAGGGATACAGCGTTCCATTGCGATACGCATTCGGCGGATAGACGCGCGCCGAGCAGGCCGCGCAGCCTTCCGGATCGGCTTCGCTCAAGATAACCGGCAGATTTTGAAACTTCGGAAACGAGCGAACGATCTCGAAACCATCCTGGGCGTCTTTCATCTCCTGCGAAAGTCCCATCACGACATGCCCGTCCACTACCGTTGGCCGACCCTTCACGTGATAGCTGATGAAATCGAGCGGCGAACCAGTTTTGCCCGTGACGTAATTCTTTCCGGAAGAACAGTGCTCCAGAAACTGCTTCAGGAACGCAGCGGCTTTCGGATTCGCCGGGCCTGTAGAGGCCGGACCGCCCACTCGCGCGGTGGGTAGGGCACGTTTTACCGCCGCTGCGGTGTAGTCGTAGAGCTTGTCGTATTCTTCCGGCGTGCCGTGCCAATAGCTGATATTCGGCTCGTTCCATACTTCCCAGTTCCAGCTCTCCACGGCAGACCGGCCGTATTTCTGGACCGAGTGAGTCACCCATTGATAAACAAGCTCACCCCACTTGTTGTAATCCTTCGGCGGATAACTCCAGCCGACGTAATAGTTGTTGAACTTATCGCCGGGTTTCCAGACGGGGGCATACGGATCCGGGTGGCTCGATAGCGCCTGCGGCATGAAACCGATCTCCACAAATGGCGTGGCGCCTGCTTCCACGTAGGTTCCAAGGATCTTGTCGACAATCGTCCAGTTATAAATAGGCTTGCCGGACGAGTCTTCTGTGTAAGCGTTCGTCGATCCCCATTTGAAGGAGGGCGTGCCGTTGCCGGTGGCGAGCATGAAATGCGTGCGGATATGAACCGGTGTATAACTGAGCGCCGCCAGTTCATGGATTAATTTACGACCGTTTTTCGCGTATGTGTAGTTGGGTTCGTCGTAGCCGAAGTAACTCCACACGGGCTTGAACGGGCCTTGGTTCTGAGTCGCGTCCACATGGATTGTGACGGATTGCTGGGCGAAGGCCAACGGCGTTAAGAATGCAAACAGTACAAAATTGCGGAAGACAGCGCATGAAGACCCCTCCCTAACGGTCGGGGTTCTGCCGGCATGCACACCAGGGCCATGGAACTCGGTAGGCTGTTGAAAGGGCATTGTGTTTAAAAGTTGTACTTCAGGGCAAATTGAAGCTGACGCGGGTTATTCGCCGAGCTGGTGACGATGCCACCCGAGGACGTGTCTGTGGTTGTGTTCGGAATGCCGAAGGTTGGCGTATTCGTCAAATTGAACGATTCCGCGCGGAACTCCAGCAAGCTCGATTCGGTAACGTGAAACGTCTTGAACAGCGAGAAATCGAAATTCTTCAGCCAGCCGGAGCGCAGAATATTCGCACCGCCGTTACCGTAGGTATACGTGGCGGGAAGAGCAAAAGCGCTGGATGCGTTTGGGGCGAATCCGGTACAGGCCTTATTGGAGGCGACGTAAAACCAGCAAGTTGGCTGACCGACGATCACCGGTGTTCCCACAATTTCCGGCCGCTGGCCGCCGATTCCGGTATTCGCGATGTCGCGCGAAATGGTTGGCGTGAACGGCTGGCCGCTCCGGAAGATTACGATGCCTTGTGCGCTCCATCCGCCAAACAGCACCTGCGTCAAGCGGCCCGGGTTGCTCAGAAGCGGTTTTCCCTTCCCAAACGGCAGTTCGTATCCCATGTTGAACGCAATGTTCTGCGGGATATCGAAGGTGGAGCGCGCTTTCTCGAAATAGAAATCGCCGCCCGCTGCCGGGGTATCCACAATCGCAAGACTCTTCGAATACGTATAAGAGAGTAAGTACCACAATCCTCCGCCGTAGCGCTTTTCGGCTTTGATCTGCAGTGCGTCGTAATCCGTAGACATGTCCTGCGAAAAGTAAGAAATCGGTCCCCAAATCGGATACGGCCGGCGCGCTTGTACGGCGCCGGGCCCAGCAAGCGGATCATTGAACGGATTCGTACTGTTCAAGTGCGTTCCGTGGTTGCCGACATAATCGGCCTCGATGACGGTATCCGGTGTGATCTGTTCCTGAATGCCGAAATTCCAGTGCTGATCGCTTCCGCGCGTCAAATGCGTGTAAGTCGGATTCAAAGAAGGAGTGACTCCCGCGCTGCCGAGCGTCCGCCCCAGAAAGAAGTTCGCCAGCGTGCGATTCGGCACCGTGTTTGCCGTCGCCAGCACGGTTTCGCTCAATAGAAACGGAAGCATGTTGCGGTTGACGCGCCCGTCTGTGTTTTCCATTTCGTAGAAAATTCCGTATCCGCCGCGAATCACCATTCTGTCGCCAAAAGGCCGCCACGCTAAGCCGAAGCGCGGCGCCCACTGGTTGTTATCGGGATACGTGATCGAAAGCGGCAAGCCGGCCTGGTGGCTCGTCTGAATGTAATTCCCGAATAGCGCGTAAGCCGTCGGCGCCGAGAACTGGGATGAGAGATCGAGCTGATTCGTGCTGCTTGCATCGATGATCGGCTTCGAAGACGTTCCGTCGAACGTGCCCAACTGGTTCTTATAACCGGTCATCCAGGGCGAGTATTCATACCGTAAGCCGAGGTTCAGAGTCAGCCGGCTGGTGAGTTTGTAATCGTCCTGGGCGAAGAAGTGCAAGTAAGTGGCGTCCCCGCCGAACCAATTGCCCGGATACGCGCGAGCCGAAGAGAAGGGATACCCCAGCATCCAATCGGCGAATGCGTCGCCGGTGCCCGCAGCATGCGCCGGATTTTGCGTCATTACGCCCGTGAAGCTCCAGGAACCTTGATAATTGGAGCTGTCCGTAAATAGCGGCTGCCAGTAGCGGATCTCCGTGCCGAACTTGAGGACGTGTTTTCCTTTCACCCAGGTCAGGTTATCGATGCCTTGATACACCGTGAAGTATTGCGTCTTCGGGCGCTGATCGAACGCGGAGCCGGTGAGCGAGGTGTAGCCGCTCCACGCAAAATCGGGAAACGATCCAGCCACGCCGGGCCTCGAGAGTCCTTCGAATCCGGTGATGCCGGCCTGCTGATTGAAATTCGTGCCCTGGCGAAAGGCTTGCAAATCGATCCACTGCGGCATAAAACTGAACAGAGCTTCGTTGACGACATGGGGCGTCAGCGTGCTGGTGAATCCGGCGGCCACGTTCTGCGCACGCGTATGTAAATCGGCGTAGCCAAGCGCCGGGTACGCATTGGGTTGCGAGTCGCGGTAATCATCCCAGCTCCAGCGCACAAACAGCCGGTGCTTGTCGCTGATGGCGCGGTCGCCCCGCACGGTGAACTGATCGATATCGAGCGGCTCAATGGGAACAAAGGCGGCCGTCTTCGCGCCGACATTTGGATCTGCGATGTATTGGTTGAAGAACAGCGCTTGCGGCGAAAGCCGGTTGGCGGGGATCACGTTTCCCGCAAAGGGCGTGCGGGCGCCGTTCGCGGTGGTCAGCGGATCATAGATCGCGTTCAATCCTGCGGCGCTGAAATTGCCTTGCTTTTCGGCTGCGGTGGGAACGATGTCGTTGAAGACATCTCCCTGGCGCTGGCGCATGCCTTCGTAATCCACGAAAAAGAAGGTCTTGCCTTTGCCTCCGAGCCAGCTTGGCAGCCGCAGCGGGCCGCCCAGATCGCCTCCAAACTGATTGCGTTTTAATGCCTCGCGCGCCGGAGCAAAGAAGTCGCGCGCATCCAAATCCTCGTTCCGCAGAAATTCGGAGAGACCACCGTGAAAGCGATCGCTTCCGGATTTCGTCGACATATTCAGAATGCCGCCGGCCGAACCGAACTCCGCGGAATAGGCGTTTTGCATCACGCTGAACTCCTGAAGATCGTCAATGGACGTCTGAATCAGCGTTCCGCCCTGATGATGGTCCGTGACATCCACGCCATCCAGCAGAAACGTGGTCTGGACTCCGCGAACGCCGCTGATGGCCGTGCCGGAGATGTAATTCGCGCGAATGCGCAATAAGTTCCCGCCGCCCGGTAGTGTTGCGGCGCCGGGCGTTAACTTAGCCAGGTCGTAAAAGCTGCGGCCGTTGAGCGGCAAGTCCACAATTTCGCGATTGGTGACCACAGTCCCCAGCGAACCTTGTTCGCTGTTGAGCAACGGAGCTGCTGCGGTGACTTCTATGGTGGTGGCGGTGGACCCAAGCTGGAGTTGCGCGTCGGCGCGCACCGCCTGGTTCACTTGCACTTCCACCTTCTGAATGCGCGCCGTTTGGAACCCCGGCGCGGTAATGCTGACGTTATAAATGCCGGGATTGAGCGGAGTCACGGTGTAATCGCCATCGGCGTTGGTCGTCACCGTGGTGGCCTCGTTCGTCGCCTGGTTCGTGACGGTGACGGTCGCATTCGGAACAAGCCCGCCATTCGGGTCGGTGACGGTGCCGACAATGCGGCCTGCTTGGACTTGGGCGAGACAGACTGGCGCGAGGGCAAGAAGGAGCATGCCCAGAATGAAGCGTGAATCAGGCAACATACGTGACCTCCTCTAGAAACATCAGACAATCTGATATTCAGTTCTTGCAATATATAACAACCGGCGATAAAGTCAAGAGAAATGAGCAGCGGATTGAAAGCCGTGGCCCGGGTGACGCTCGGGGAACAGGTGGCCCTGCAGCTCGCGGAAATGATTGCGGAGAAGCACTGGCAGCCGGGCGAGCGGTTGCCGCCGGAAATGGAGCTTTGCGAAGTGCTGAACGTGGGCCGCTCCACGCTGCGGGAAGCCCTCAAATCGCTGGCCTTTATCGGGATGGTTCGGATGCGCCCCGGCGACGGAACGTATGTCTCGGATCTGTCGAACCGGCTGTTGGACCGAATTCTCGCGAAGGGACTGCTCAAGACCGAGAAAGATCTTGCCGATGTGTGCGAGACGCGGATGATTCTCGAGACGGAAGGCGCGGCCATTGCGGCGGAGCGCGCGACGGAAGAGGACCTGGCACAGCTTCGAGAACTGGTCGGGAGGGGGCGCGAGATTCTAAAAGCGGACCGGCCGTCCTTTTCCAGCGTCGACCTGGATTTTCATATCGCGATCGCGAATGCTTCCCGTAACCGGCTTTTGCCCCGGCTCTTGACTGATATTCGCGGCATTCTGGCGGAGTGGATCACGAAGTCGCAGGAATTGCCGGGACTGCGGGAGAACGCGCAAGAGCAGCATGAGGGGATTCTGCGGTGTATTGCGAAGCGCGACCCGGCCGGAGCGCGCGAAGAGATGCGGACGCATCTGGAGACGTTCCAGCGCGCGTATACGTTGTTGGGAAGGATTTCGCATGCGGGGGGAGAGTGACGGTTACTTAGAAAAATTAGCCACGGATGGACACGGATGCACACGGATTGAAGGAAAGAGGTCCGATGAAACTTGTTCAAATCATCCGTAAGCGCAGCGAGCGGCGTGTCGCCATTGTAGATGGTTCGCAATTGCGGGTGCTCGATGCAGCCGATATTTACTCGCTCGCGATGCAGGCGGCCGAGAGCGGCAATACGATTCGATCTGCTGTTGAACAACTCGCTGGGCGGGAATCGCTCGACTACGATTCCATTTACGAAGGCCGCTCCGAGTGGCGCCTGCTTCCCGCGTTCGATCATCCGCACGATCCGGCTCATTGCCTGGTTAGCGGCACCGGACTTACTCATAAAGCCAGCGCGGAAAATCGCGCCGCCATGCACAAGCGCGCGGAGGCGGAAATCACCGATAGCATCCGCATGTATCAAATGGGGCTCGAAGCCGGCCTTCCCGCTCCAGGTCAAATCGGCGTGCAGCCGGAATGGTTCTATAAGGGCGATGGCGGCATTCTCAAAGCGCATGGCGAAGAACTCGTTGTTCCACCATACGGCTGGGACGGAGGCGAAGAGCCCGAAATCGCGGGCGTCTACGTGATCTCGCGCTTGGGCGAGCCCTTTCGCGTGGGTCTCACGGTAGGTAACGAATTCTCCGATCACAAGATGGAGAAGAAGAACTATCTCTACCTTGCTCCTTCAAAATTGCGCAACTGCTCCATCGGGCCGGAACTAACAATTGATGAAATCGAATTCCACGATATTCCAGGAACGGTTGCCATTCTTCGCCGTGGCCAGACGATCTGGAAAAAAGATATCTGGACCGGCCAGAAGAACATGTCTCATTCGGTGGCTAACCTGGAACATCACCATTTCAAATACGAAGCGCACCGCAGGCCCGGCGACGCACACATCCATTTCTTCGGAGCTGACGCATTCAGTTTTGGCGACGGACTGGCTCTTGAAGAAGGCGACGTGATGGAGGTGCATTTCCCGCAGTTCGGAAGACCGTTGCGGAACCCGCTCAGAAGCTGCCGGGGACCCGAGCAAATCGTGCAGGTTAAAGGGCAACCCCTATTCTGGTCTTAGAGGGCGCCGGGCGTTGTTTCTGTTTCAAACCACATGGAGAGCAACCGTCTCCGTGTGCGTGGTCCTGGTGGGCGCGTGCGTGCTTACCGGATTTATCAGCTCGGCCTACAAAAATGAACGGCAGTCGCTCGGCCGGAGTCACTACGAAGCTGCCCAGTCGCTGGTTACGCACGGAGACGTGCGCGAAGCAATCGCCGAATATCGCAAAGCGCTCTTGTTTTCGCCGGATCAGCCGGAGTACCGGCTGTCGCTCGCGACGGCGCTCTTGAATGCGGGTCGTTTATCCGAAGCGAAGTCCCATCTGGAACAACTGCTTCAGGAGGACCCCACGAACGGGCGCATTAACTTGCTGCTCGCGCGCGTCGCAGTTCGTCAGCATCGAACTCCGGCGGCCATGGAGTATTATCAGCGGGCGGTGTACGAATACTGGCCTACGTGGGAAACAGACGAGCGGCGCCAGGCGCGTTGGGAACTGATTGAGCTTCTCGGCCGGACCGGAGAGCGAAACGAACTGGTCGGCGAACTGATGCAGCTTTACGCCAACCTGCCACCCGATCCGGAGCAGCGGCTGCGCGTGGGGTCGCTGCTGCTGAAAAATGGAGCGCTCTCCGAGGCTTCGCAAGTTTTTCGCGATTTGGTCCGGCAGGTTCCACAGAACGCGCAGGCTCACGAAGGGCTTGCCGAGGTGTATTTCAGTTCCGGAGATTACGTCGCGGCCCGTCACGAATACCAGCGCGCTTCGCGGTATGCTCCGCGTAACCAGGAGATCGCCGATGGCCTGGCCCTGACGAATCAGGTGATCGATATCGATCCGGAGCTGCCTTACATCCCGTATGCTGAACGGCTTCGGCGGAGCCAGAACTTAGTAAATCGCATTCTCAAAGATCTGCAACCGTGCGCGGGCGCGAAAGACCGCATCGCCGCCGCGCAAAACCTGTTGACTGCGAAGCCCGCGCCGGGCACGGATCTCCCTCTGCAACTGGAAGATACGGCGCAACAGCTCTGGAAAGATCGCGCTTCCCTCTGCGGGCAAACGGCGGTTTCCGATCGCGCGGTTGAGGCCGTGCTTCCAAGGATCACGCATGAGTGAACAGGGCCCGTCCACTCTGCCGGTTCCCGAGACACAACCGCGCAGGCGAATTCAGTGGGCGGTGCAGGCAAAACGCTGGCGCGGCGCTTTGGGTTTTCACGGCTTAAGCGAAACGCAGCGTTTTCTGCTGCTGGCTTCCTTCATCGGGGTATTCTCCGGTTTGTTGGTGGTGCTTTTTCACATCACCATCGATCTCATCAGTTGGACTTCGCTGGGGGCGCTGGCGGGCCGCTTTCGCTTTGTGCGCCTGCTGAGTCCCGCGATCGGCGCAGTGGTTGCGGTATTTGTGGTTCGCGTTTTGTTTCCGCGCGCGAAGGGCAGCGGAGTGAACCAGACGAAAATCGCGATCTATAGCTCGGAAGGATACGTCTCCTCCAGCACCATTGCGGGTAAGTTTTTGGCCTGCAGCATTGCGATTGGAACCGGCAATTCGCTGGGACCGGAAGATCCTTCGCTTCAGATGGGCGCGGGAGTCGCCTCGCGGCTGGGACGTATCTTTCATCTGCCGAAGAACAGCATGCGGCTGATCGCACCGGTGGGAGCGGCAGCCGGCATCGCGGCCGCCTTCAACACGCCGATCAGCGGAGTGCTGTTTGTCATGGAAGAAGTGCTAGCGGATTGGAGCGCCACCGCGGTCGGATCGATTGTGCTCGCGGCGGTTGCGGCGGTGGTTACGATGCGCGCCTTTCTCGGCAATGAGCCGCTGTTCCGTATTCCCGCGTTTGAGCTGAACCACATTTCCGAGTTGCTCATTTATGCGGCGGTGGGTATCGTCGGTGGAGTCGTTTCGGCGCTGTTCATTGCGGTGATCCAACGCATTAAGAGCCGGATCGAACATCTTCCCGACTGGCGAACGTACGTGCTTCCCTGCGTTGCGGGCTTTCTGACGGGTGTTGTCGGCCTGTGGTTCCCGGAAGTGATGGGGGCGGGTTACGACGCCATCAACAGCGCGTTGCACGGGCAGTTCACGTGGCAGATCCTGCTCTGTCTCGGGTTCCTGAAAATTCTGGCGACCTTGATGTGCTTCACTGCCGAAACGCCGGGGGGAATGTTTGCGCCGGCGCTTTTCATTGGCGGGATGCTCGGCGGCGCGCTGGGCGGTTTGGCGCATCGCTGGTGGCCGTACGGCGCGGCATCTGCAGAAGCCTACATGCTGGTTGGGATGGGAGCGTTTTTTGCGGGCGTGTTCCGCGCGCCCATTACTTCCATCTTTATGGTGTTCGAAGTGAGCGCCAGTTACGTGATCATCCTGCCCGTGATGATCGCGAATACGACTGCCTATCTGATTTCGCGCAGTCTGTATGCAACGCCGTTTTTCAAAATGCTGGCGCAGTTGGAGGGTATCAATCTTCCTTCGGCCGAAGAGAAGCGGAATTTTCAACCGCTACGGGTTGAAGACGCGATGCACCCGGTTTCGCCCGCCGTGCAGCCGGAGCCTGGAATCCGTTTGTTTCCCGATGAACCGCTGGATGCAGCTCTGCGATTACTGTCGGTGCAGCCGATGATCCAGGTGGTAAGCCGTTTGCGCCCGGATGAAGTGCTGGGCACGCTCACGCTGGATGACGTGCATCGCGCGTATGGAATTTCGTCACGAGATATCAATGAAGGCTAAAAGCAGCCAAAGAAGGCCGGGCGAGGCGCCCGGCGCAGCCCGAGGGGCCGCCCACGAAATCTTAATTTAGAGCGAACTTCGTCGTGTCATTCGTAGCGTAAGGCTTCCGCCGGCTGGATGCGCGTTGCATGCCGGGCGGGCAACACGCAGGCACACAACGCCGTCGCCGCCAGCAGCAGAACAACCAGGATCAGCGTAAACGGATCGTCTGCCCGAACACCGAATAACAAAGTCTGCAAGAATTTCGCCGATAGCAATGAGGCAGCCAGACCGACAACAACGCCGATCGCGACCGGCCGCAACCCGGCCTCTATCAACAATCGGAAGATATCAATGCGTGTCGCACCCAGCGCCAACCGGACCGCTACTTCGGTTCGCCGCTGCGCTGCATGGTACGCGACGACGCCATAAATCCCGATGAGAGCCAGAAGCAGCGCTGCGCACGCGAATCCATTCGAAAGCCGCACCTGGAAATAGCGGCGTGAAAGAGATTCGCCCACTACCTGCCGCATCGTGGTCATTTGAGGAATCGGAATCGACGGGTCCAGTTCCCGAACGCGCTGGCGAAGGGTTGAAATCACACCGGCTGGATCGTTGGCCGTTCGGACGACTAGAGCGCCCGCGCCGAGGCCTCGATGCCAGTACGGCACATAGACGGTGAGGGTCGGCTCCTGGTCGAGGGTTGTGGCGTGCACGTCTTTCACAACTCCAATCACAGTGGCTTTCCCAACCATTGCGCCTGTGGTGAAATTCTTTCCGATCGGATTCTGCCCGGCCCAGACTTTTGCTGCCAAGCGCTCCGAGATCACCGCGAAGGTTCGACCCCGATCGACCGCGTCAAAGATGCGTCCCCGAATCAGCGGAATGCCCAAGGTTTTGAAATAATCCGGACTTACATATCGGACATTGATCGAGATCAACTTCTGTGTCGCCGGGTCGAGCATTTCCCGACTGGCGCCTTCTACGGTGATGCCATCGACCATCGATTCACCGGTAAGCGGCAGCTTCGATGTGTAGGCGGCGTATTTCACGCCAGGAATGGAGCGAAGCGCCTCCAGCGATCGGTCCCAGAACCGGACATCGTCCCGCGGTGTTTTGTAGCGCACCGATGGTAGCGAGAGGTCAATCGCAACCGCTTGTTCGGCCGTGAAGCCTTTGTCGACGCTAAGTATGCGAGCCAGGCTAGTGGTCAACAATCCGGCGCCGAACAGGAGCACGACGCTGATGGCCACTTCCGTTCCAATCAGAATCTCCCGGACACGCATGGAATGGCGGGTCCCCGCGACATGACCGCCCGCTCGAAGCGATTCCTGGCCATCGAGACGGGTGAGCCGCAGCGCCGGAAGCAGGCCGGATAGCAGTCCGCCTATTAGCGAGACCGCGAGCGCAAACAGAAACACGCGGCCATCGACTTGCACTTCGTCGAGCCGGGGAATTTGTATTGCTGTCTGCGAAGTGAAGGCATGTAGGGCGATACCGGCCAACATCAGACCCAAGGCGCCGCCCGCACTACCGAGCAGCAGTGTCTCCAGGAGAATTTGTGCGATCAGCCGGGCTCTTCCCGCGCCAAGCGCTGCGCGAATGGAAAACTCGCGTGTGCGCGCGCTCGATCGCGCAAACATGAGGTTCGCGAGGTTCACGCACACGATCAGCAGCAGCAACATCACCGCGCCCATCAGGACGTAGAGCGGAGTACGTACCGGAGCGGAGATCATGTTCTGCAGAGGCGCGCAGGTGACATGCAAGCCTTCGCCGAGGCGATGGTTGACGTCGATTTGGTGATCGAGCGCGTTCAGTTCGGCCATCGCTTGTGCTAACGAGACGCCCGGCCTCAGGCGCCCTATCACTGCGTAATCGTAATCGCCGCCCCAGCCGTTGCTATTGGCTTGAGTCAAAGGCCGAAAGATTTCGGTGTTCTTGCCGAGCGCGGTCAACGGCCCCAGCTCGCTGTTTTTGAAAGGGTGAAAGGTAGGCGCGAGGACTCCCACCAGCGTGTATGGCCGGTCGCTCAACGCGATTGTCTTGCCGATCAGATTCGGATCGCGCCCAAATCGCCGGCTCCATAACGAGTCCGTAATGATGGCCACCTGATCGTGTCCCGGCTTCCCCTCTTCGGGAAGAAAAGACCGGCCGACCTGCGGGCGCACTCCGAGCAATTGAAACAGATTCGCACTCACGAAAGCGGCATCCACTTTCACCGGTTCGTTGCCGGCGAGATACGCGACTCCGCCCCAGGACTGGATGGCCGCAAGCGCTTCGAAAGAACGCGCATGTTCCCGCCAGTACAGAAAGTGCTGATAATTCACCGGCAGGCTGGGGTACGTGTTGGACAGCGGCGTCACTATTTCCCGAACGCTGACGAGCCGGTCCGGCTGGCGGTAGGGCAGCGTCTTGAGCAGAACCGTATTCAGCAGCGAAAAAATCGCCGTGGCCGATCCGATTCCCAACCCGAGCGAAAGAATGGCGACCACGGTGAAGGACGGCGCCCGCCGAAGCGAACGGATGGAATAGAGGAACATAGGTGGGCCGTTTCTAGAATACGCTTGCGATCCGTGCCCGGTTCCCTGGGAGTCTTACACTGAACGTATGGCGACTGCAACGAGCCAACTCACGTTGCGTCAGTTCCGGGAGCAATACGCGAGCGAATCGGGCTATGAATACTGGTTTGGGGAAGTAGTTCGGAAAGCCGTGCCCACCTGGCTACACGCTCTTATTCAAAAGATTCTCTGCTTGTATTTGGATGGAGCGGGATATGAATCCGCCGCTGAGCTCGAATTGGGAATCGATCCGGAATGGGAGCCGCGGCCGGACGTCGCGGCTTCGCTGGTGATCGAGCAGCCTTATCCCACCGAGCCCATCGATATCGTGGCCGAGGTCCTTTCACCCGAGGACCGCATGAGCCGCGTTTTTGAAATGCCGACTCTATGCGCGGGCCGGTATCGCGCAGATCTATCTTTTCGATCCGGAGCTTCGCTTCGCTTGGGAATGGAGCCGCGAGAACGAGAATTTAGAACGCATCGCCGAAATGCGCCTCCCCAACGGGAATACGATTTCTGTTCAAGCGATCTGGGAAGAACTGGATCGCAGACTTAGTACTTCTTGAGAAACGCCACCACGCTCGGCTCCTGCGCATGCAAAGCTTCAGTCGTGGCGGAGCGAAGCAGCCGGATCAATTTGCATGGCGCGCCGTGCCGGCGCGGTAATAGCCGCACCCGAGACGATCAGCAGGAGCATGCAAATTATGAGATAAATCGCTGGATCGCTCGTGCTTACTTCGTAAAGCTGGCCCTTCAGAAACCGGCTCAAGGCAAGAGACATCGCGACACCAATTACCAGACCAGTGCCCGTTAGAACCAATCCTTTCCGCAGTACCAATGCGAGAACGTCCCTGGGAGTCGCGCCTAGCGCCATTCGAATACCAAACTCGGAAGTACGTTGACCGACTGTATAGGCAAGCACGCCGTAAATCCCAATGGCCGCCAGCAGCATTGCGAAGCCGGAGAAGGTTGTGAGTGCAATCACTAGTATGCCGCGGTGTCCGCCTCGGGTGGATCGGTCCACAAGCGACTTTAATGTTCGAATCTTCCACATCGGCTGATCCTTATCGATGGACCATACAGCGCGTTCCACGGATTTTGCCATCTGCATCGGCTCGCCGTGCGCGCGGACGACGAGTGTTGCAAAAATGAACGGGTCCTGTGCATATGGAACGTACAATTGCGGCCGTGTTACCTCGTCCAGCGAGTTCTGCTTCACATCACCCACAATCCCGACAATTCTCGCCGGACCCAAATGACTTCCATGGGTCGCGATATCCTGCTCTGGAATCATGACTTGGCGTCCGATCGCGCTGCGTCCCGGCCAAAACCGTTCGGCGAACGTGCGGTTCACGATAATCACTCGCGTACTTGTAGCATTGTCGTTCAGCTCAAATTCGCGCCCGGCTAACAGGGGAATACGCACAGTGTTGAAATAAGTCGGGGTAGCGGCATTGTAGTCTGCCATGTAAGGCATGCCCCTGGGAGGCTCGGGCCGGTCTGGCAAGCCGATCACGACTGTTTCTCCATTGCCGCTGAATGGCAATGCGCGTACAATCCCTGCGGCTTCGACCCCAGGCAACGCTGACACACGTTCCACCACCCGGTCATGAAAGCTGGTCTCTTGCGCCCCCGTAGGATATTTGTTCTTTGGGAGCCGATATTCCAGCGTGAGGATGTGCTTCGTACTAAAGCCAGCTTTCACTTGCATGAGCTGAAAAAGGCTTTTCACCGTCAGACCAGCACCCGCTAACAGAACCATGGCCACAGCTATTTGGCCAGCAACGAGAACATTGCGGACGGGAGCGTGACCTGCAGCGGGACCGCGAACGCGCAGCGCGTCACCGGTATGCCGGGCCAGCAATGCAGGCGCAAGCCCAAACACGAAGCCTGTTGCGACGGAAAGACCGGAAACGAACAACAGCAATGTCCAATTCGGCACAATGGCATAACCGGACAAATCGCCGACAATGGTGGGTAGAAGGCGCGCACCTACATACGCGAGGCCGCAACCGGCGATTCCTCCCATCACCGCCAAAAGCAAGCTCTCCGTTAACAATTGCCTGGCAATCCGGCCAGCGCTAGCGCCGAGCGAGGCTCGCACCGCAATCTCATGGCACCGGCTGGAGGCCTTTGCAATGAGCAGTCCGGCGAGATTGGTGCAAGCGATCAACAGAACGCAACCAACGGCTCCGCCGAGCAATAAAAGCGTCGGACGGACACCGGCGACAAGCATCTCGCGCAGACCCGTAATTTCGACGCCCTTGTTCTTGTCAGTATCGGGGTACGCACGCTCAAGCTGCCGGGCAATGGTGCCGAGTGCTGCCCGGGCCTGATTTAAGGAAACTCCGGGCGCCAGCCTGCCGACGCCGAGCGCAACAGGATGCGAACGGTCCGCCGTATAGTTCGGATAGGACTGGATGGGGAGCGATACTTCGCTGGTAATGGGTGACTCGAATGTGGACGGTATGATGCCGACAACGGTGAACAACTCGCCATTGAGAGTGACGGCGCGGCCTAAGATTCCCGGATCAGCGCCGAAGCGTCCCTTCCATACGCTCTCAGTGAGGAGGCAAACCCGAGGCGCGCCAGGGCGATCGTCACGCTTTTGAAACACCCGGCCCAGAAGTGGCTTTACTCCGAAAAGTGGAAAGTACTCCGACGAGACAAAGGACCCGACCAGTCGCGCCGGTTCGTCAACGCCCGTGAGATTCACGCTTTGGCCCATAGCAGCAGCAATAGTTGAGAACGCAGAAGAAGCGCGATAATCCGCCAAGTCTTCCATCGATAGCGGCATCCGATTACCTTCGTAATCTTTTGCGACCACCAGAACGAGCTGTTCGGGATGCGGAAACGGCCAGGCACGCAAAAGAATTGCATCCAAGAGACTGAAGATTGCGCCCGTAGCCCCGATTACGAGTGCAAGTGTCAGCACGGCGGTTGCAGTAAACACCGGCTGCCGCCCAAGTACTCGGAAGCCATAACGAAGATCCTGGAAGAGGCTTTCAAGTGTCGTAAACATGTGTACCTCGCGGGTTCGTTCGCCGGTAAGCGTAATGAAATATCTCAACCACCGTCCCCTCGCGGTCGCGGCTCAGCCATGCGTAGCACTACGCCCGGAACTCTTCGAATCACACCGTAGGCGATACGCCCTCACCGGGCGATGGCGCAATCATCTTACACTGAACGTATGGCGACTGCAACGGCCCAACTAACGTTGCATCAGTTCCGCGAGCAATACGCGAACGAATCGGGCTATGAATACTGGTTTGGGGAAGTAGTTCGGAAAGCCGTGCCCACCTGGCTACACGCTCTATTACAGCAACTTCTAGGAGACGTGCTTATCCAAGCAGGCTACCGCTCCGGTCCGGAGTTGACGTTAAGAATCGATCCGGAATGGGAGCCGCGGCCGGATGTCGCGGCTTCGCTGGTGATCGAGCAGCCTTATCCGACCAAGCCCATCGATATCGTGGCCGAGGTCCTTTCACCCGAGGACCGCATGAGCCGCGTTTTTGAAAAATGCCGACTCTATGCGCGGGCCGGTATCGGGCAGATCTATCTTTTCGATCCGGAGCTTCGCTTCGCTTGGGAATGGAGCCGCGAGAACGAGAATTTAGAACGCATCGCCGAAATGCGCCTCCCCAACGGGAA
>Ga0070741_10000675_pt1 | contig 117362 bp, 120 predicted proteins | sample Coa_R1_4_FD_66440 | JGI IMG/M metagenome (GOLD analysis project Ga0070741, IMG submission 66440) | Surface soil microbial communities from Centralia Pennsylvania, which are recovering from an underground coalmine fire - Coalmine... | ecosystem: Environmental > Terrestrial > Soil >... | reverse complement strand
GGGGGGCCGCTGGGGGGCCGGGGGATCAGGTTGCCAGGCGGCCCTCGGCGCGCCGGCGCTGCCGCCTCGTCATGAGACGGGCGGCGACGATCGCGGCGATGACGGCCAAGGTGAGGCCCGGCCACCGGAGGGCGAGCGGCAAGAGCCGCGCGGCGGCGAGGCGCCCCCTGAGCCCGCCGCCCACGAAGCCATAGAGCGCGGGCGGCCGCGTCAGGTCGGAGGCCGTGGCGCGGCGCTCCACGAGTCGCTGCAGGACCGCTCGCGTCAGCCGATTCATCCGCGGAAAGAACTACTCGGTACGTCTTCTTGCCGGGGCTCGAACCCACCACGGCGCAGCCGGTCCTGAGCGGTATCCAGCCGGGTCGAGATCTGCTCCTTCGTCCGGTCGAGCAGCGTCTCCGACCGCTGCTGCACGGTCTGGAGCAGATCGGCGAGCTTTTCTCTCGCCGGCGCCTGATTGCCCTTCGCGTATTCACGGAGCGAATCACGATACTTCCAGACGAGCGCCCCGGCGATTGCAGCCATCACGAGTCGTCCGAGCATTGTCTCCTCCTTGATTGGGTCTCGCGGCACGTTGATGCAGCATCTCCTGTGCCACGCGACGGAGGAGGCGGGCGCGGGTCTCTCTCAGCGCGCGGGCGGGGAGCCGGTCCCGTCGACCACTTCCATCAGAGCCCCGAGGCCCCGATGGAAGGTGGGCGCGCCGCCCGGCACCACGCACGCCTCCAGCACCTCGAACAGCTCGGCGGGGGTCGCCCCGAAGCCGATGGCCCGCTTCATGTGGGCCACCAGGCCCGCGCGCTCGCCGCCGCGGAAGCAGAGCAGGGCGATCGCCACGAACTCCCGCACCTTGGCCGAGACGTGGCGGCCTTCTCCGAGCGAGCTCTCGTAGAGCTGGTTGTAGCGCTCCACGAACTCCGGGTCCTGCCGGGCCGCGAACTCCCACTCCGAATACATGTAGCCGCGCGACGCCTTCATCTTGGCGATCAGCGCCTCGGCCTGCCGCACCCGCTCGTCGTCGGTCACACCGGTCACCCCTTTCGCGTTACTGGATATCCGCTCGCCTCGCCTGCGGCTGCGGCTCGCCCTACTTGGGTAGCCCCAGCACCCGCTCGCCGATGATGTTGCGCTGGATCTCGCTGGTGCCGCCCGCGATCGTGTACTGCCGCGCGCTCAGCACCCGGTTGTACCAGCGCGGCCCGTCCGGGACCTGCTCGCTCGCCCGGTTGAGCAGCGCGTGCGGTCCCAGCAGCTCGCCCGCGAAGTCCGCGATACGCACGCCCAGCTCCGAGCCGAAGAGCTTCAGGATCGAGCCCTCCGGTCCCGGCGGCTCGCCGCGGAGCTGGCGGGTGAGATTGCGCAGACGCGTGTAGCGCTGGCATTGCGCCTCGATGACGAGCTGGGCGAAGCGCTGGCGGATCACCGGGTGCTCCCACGCGGGCCGGCCGTCGAGGGACACCGTCCGGGCCAGCCCCTGCAGCCGGGCCAGCTGCTCCTCGTGGCCGCGTCCGCCGCCGCCCTTGCGCTCGTACATCAGCGTGGTCATGGCCGGCTTCCAGCCCTCGTTCTGCCGGCCGATCAGGTTCGTTTTCGGCACCGGCACGTCGACGAAGAAGACCTCGTTGAAGTGGCGGTGGCCGTTCAGGAGCACGAGCGGCCGCACCGTGATGCCGGGCGTCCTCATGTCCACCAGCAGGTAGCTGATGCCGCGGTGCTTGGGGGCGGCGGGGTCGGTGCGCACCAGCAGGTAGATCCAGTCCGCGAACTGGGCGCCGGACGTCCACACCTTCTGCCCGTTGACCACGAAGTGATCGCCGCGGTCCTCCGCCCGGGTACTGAGGCTCGCCAGGTCGGAGCCGGCGCCGGGCTCGGAGTAGCCCTGGCACCAGATGTCGTCCCCGGCGAGGATGCGGGGCAGGAAGCGCCGCTTCTGCACCTCGGTGCCCCACTCGATGATGGTGGGGCCGGCCATGCCGATGCCGGAGTAGCCGGGGAGCACGGGGGCGCGCGCGCGGAAGCACTCCTCGTCGTAGATGACCTGCTCCATGAGGGTAGCGCCGCGGCCCCCGTACTCCCGGGGCCAGGAGATGCCGACCCAGCCCGCCGCGTACATCTTCCGCTGCCACGCGCGGCGCCGCTCGAAGGTCTCGCGATCCGGCGCCACCCGCTCGTCGGTGGGATCCTCGATGCGCAGGTCGTCGGTGAGATTCTCGGCGAGCCAGCCGCGGATGTCGGCGCGGAAGCGCTCCTGCTCGGGCGTGTAGGTGAAGTCCATGCGCCACGGTTCTAGCATCGGTGCGCGCCCGACTCAAGGCGTGCTACAGTCGGCGACAGCGCACGGATCCGCGGTCAGGGGAGGCGGCGTTGGCCCACAAAGGCATGAAGTTCGGCATCTTCCTGGCACCGTTCCACAAGGTCGGCGAGAACCCCACGCTGGCCATGAACCGGGACATGGAGCTGATCGAGTGGATGGACTACCTCGGCTACGACGAGGTCTGGATCGGCGAGCACCACTCGGCGGGGTGGGAAACCATCGCCTCCCCCGAGGTGTTCATCGCCGCCGCCGCCGAGCGCACCCGGCACATCATGCTGGGCTCGGGCGTCACCAGCCTGCCGTACCACCATCCCCTGATGGTGGCCCAGCGGTTCGTGCAGCTCGACCACATGACCCGCGGCCGCGCGATGCTGGGCTGCGGCCCGGGCGCGCTGGTGTCCGACGCGTACATGATGGGCATCGAGCCGGTGACCCAGCGCCAGCGCATGGAGGAATCGCTCGACGCCATCATGCAGCTCCTCCAGTGCGAGGAGCCGGTCACCATGAAGACCGACTGGTTCGAGCTGCGCGAGGCGCGGCTGCATCTGGCGCCCTACACCGACCCGCACTTCCCGATCGCGGTGGCCAGCACCATCACGCCCGCGGGCGTGATGACCGCGGGCAAGCACGGCGTCGGCGTGCTGTCGCTCGGAGCGGGGCTGCCGGGCGGGCCGGAGGCGCTCGCCAACCAGTGGAAGATCGCGGAGGAGACCGCGGCCCGGCACGGCAAGACCATGGACCGGCGGAACTGGCGTCTGGTGGTGAACGTGCACGTCGCCGACGACGACGAGCAGGCCCTGCGGGAGGTCCATCGCGGGGAGCGGCACGAGACGGTGACGTACTTCGAGGACACCCTCGGGCGGCCGCCGGGCCGCGCGGACGATCCGCTGCGCGACGGGGTGAAGATGGGCACCACGCTCGTCGGCACGCCGGACACCGTCATCCGGGGCATCGAGCGGCTGCAGCAGCTCAGCGCGGGCGGTTTCGGCGGTCTGCTCTTCCGCGCGCACGAGTGGGCCACCCGCGAGCAGACCCTCCGCAGCTACGAGCTGTTCGCCCGCTACGTGATGCCGCGCTTCCAGGGCTCGCTCACCACCCTCCAGGGCTCCAACGAGTGGTGCCGCAGCAACCGGAAGACGATCTTCAGCCCCAACGTGGAGGCGGTGCGGCGCGCGTTCACGGACGCCGGGCGCGCGGTGCCCGCCGAGTACCGGGTGCGGACGGTGGGCGCGCGGGACGTCGAGGAGCCCGACCCCGGCCGCTGACCCGAGGGCCGCGCGCCACCGCGGCGGCTCGCGCGTTCCGAGCGCGGTGCCGGCCGTCTACGAGGCCGCCGCTTACCAGGTCCTGGTTTCGCCCGGCGCCAGGACCCACGCCAGATGCGGGTCCAGGTGACGCCGCTCCAGCTCCGCGGCGAGCCGCTTCGGCGGCTGGTCGTAGGGCTCGCGGGCGAGCGCGAAGGTGCCCCAGTGCACCCCCAGGAAGTGGGCGGCGCGCAGGTCCTCCGCGGCCTGGATCGCCTCCTCCGGCGAGATGTGCACCGGCTTGGCGATCTCGCGCGGGGTGTAGGACCCGATGGGCAGGGCGGCCAGGTCGAAGGGCCCGAGCGCGTCGCCCGCCTCCTTGAAGTGGTGGTAGTAGCCGGTGTCCCCCGCGAAGTAGAACCGCCTGGAGCCGAGCACCGCCCACGCGGACCACAGTCGCCGTCCCTGATCGATCGCGGTGCGTCCGCCGCCGTGCTGCGCGGGCAGGCACACGATGGTGAGCCCCCGCAGTGTCACCGACTGGCCCCAGTCGAGCTCGATGGCGTTGTGGATGCCGCGGTCGGCCAGCCAGGACTTGATGCCGAGCGGCACGATGAACACCGGGTCGAAGGTGCGGGCGAGACGCCGCACGGTCGGCTCGTCCAGGTGATCGTAGTGATCGTGCGAGATCAGCACGAAGTCGATCCGGGGCAGCCGCTCGAACGGAATGCCGGGTGGGGTGTAGCGGCGCACGCCGAAGCGCCCGCTGAACGGCCCGCTCCGGGACGCCCACGTGGGATCGGTGAGGAAGGTGACGTGGTCCAGCTGGACCAGCACCGTGGAGTGGCCGATCCAGGTGACGGTCGGCGTCGCGTTGGCCCGCAGGGCGTCCCAGTCCGGCGTGGCCAGCGGCAGCGCCGCCACCCGTCGCTCCGTGAAGAGCCAGGTGCCGCCGATCACCAGCGAGTGCAGACGCGCCCAGTAGGAGGCGCGGCGATACTCGGGGTCGACGTTCAGGTAGGCATGGCCCACGTGCCGGGCCCGCGCGAATCCCTGGACGGGATGCGGAACCAGCGGAAGCAGGGTGGTGGACGCCGGGCTGCGGGAAGGGCCGGAGACTTCGGCGCGATCGGTAACGGGCGCAGGGGCGACGGACTGGGCCGCGCCGCTGAGCCCGGGGAGCAGCAGGAGGCCGGACACGAGCAGGATCGCAAGAAAGGCCATGAGACCAGCGTATACACGCCGGTCAATCACATCTGGTCGCGAACGGGGATCGCCAGGAGCTCCAGCACCCGGCTCACGAGGCCGCGGCGCGCCCAGCGCTCGTACGTGACGACCCCGGACTCGGACAGGTCCTTCTCGAACACCTGCTCCAGCCGTCGAGCGACCCCGGGGTCGTAGATGACGAGGTTCAGCTCCTCGTTGAGGGCGAACGAGCGCCGATCCAGGTTGGTGCTCCCCACGGTGGACCACCGGGAGTCGATCACCATGGTCTTGGCGTGCAGCAGCGCGGGCTTGTACTCGTGGATCTCGATGCCTGCCTTCAGGAGGCGCCCGAATCCGCCGCGGCTCGCCTGCCGCACCAGGTTGTGATCGATGGCGCCCGGCAGCAGCAGCACCACCCGGACGCCGCGCCGGCGGGCCTGAATCAAGGTCTCGATCATCTTCTCGTCCGGGACGAAGTACGGATTGGTGATGTAGATCGAGTGCCGGGCGGAGGCCATCGCGAGCAGGAACATCGTGTACATCGCCGCGCTGCCGCCCGCGGGCGAGCTGCGCACCACCTGGGCGTCGACGCCCCCCTTGAACTCCACCGGGTCCGGGAAGTACGTGGGGCCTCCCAGGGCCACCCCGGTGGCCTCGAGCCAGTTCTCCGCGAAGGCGCCCTGGAGCTGCTGCACCACCGGGCCCTCGACCCGGACGTCGGTGTCGCGCCAGTAGCCATCCTGCTTGCCGTTGCCGCTCCACTTCCCGCTGGTGCCGGAGCCCCCGGTGAAGCCCACCCGGCCGTCCACGACCAGGATGCGCCGGTGGTTCCGCTCGTTCGCGCGCTCGAACGTCCAGGGCCGGATCGGGCGGTAGAACACGACCTGGCAGCCCGCCTGTTCCATCTGCTCGCGATACTCCGTGGGTATCGCGAGGGCGCCCACCGCGTCGAGCAGCACGTGCACCGGGATGCCGGCCCGGCACCGCTCGGCGAGGGCCTCGGTGATCCGGGCGGCGGGCGCGCCCTCCTCGAACACGTACTGGGCGTAGGTGACGCTCTTTCGGGCGGCGCGGATGGCCGCGATCTTGGCCGGGAAGATCTGATCGCCGTTCAGCAGCACCTCGACCCGGTTGCCGCCGACGACGGCGTTGCCGGTGTAGGCCACCACGGTGGCCCGGAAGGACGCCTCCCCCACCTGGAGCGCCGGCAGCTCCAGGTGGGGTTGCACGCGGGAGCAGCCGCTCCCCCCCAGCAGGAGCGCCAGCAGCCCGCCGAGCAGGAGGCTCCGCGCGGTCACAGCCGCAGGAGGCTCCGCGCGGTCACAGCCGGCGGAGTTCTTCGATGCGGTCCCCGGTCGCGGGGTGCGTGCTCAAGAAGCCGCCGCCCTTGTCGGAGCCGCCGGCCGAGTTCATCAGCCACGTGAGCGTGTTGATCATCACGTCCTTGTTCCGGCCCACCCGCTGCAGCAGCTCCACCCCGTGGCGATCGGCGGCGTACTCCTCGCTGCGGCTGTACTTGCTCTGGATCAGCGCGCCCGCGATCGGGGCCACCCGGCCCGCGCCCGGGATGATCTGATCCAGGATGACCGCGCCGATCCCGAGCCCGGTGCCCAGCGCCTGGGCCTTGGCCACGTGGCCCAGATCCTCGTGGGCCACCTCGTGCGCGAGGACGGCGAGCAGCTGGTCGTCGTTGGCCTTCTGCAGCAGACCGGTGGTGACGTAGAACTCCCCGTTGCCCGCGTTCGCCGCGTTGATCTCCGGATCGTCGATGATCCCGACCTTGACCTGGCTCGGCGACCGCGGCTTGTCCATGGCCTGCAGCAGGGGGATCATCGCCTTCTTCAGGCGCTCGACCTGGGCGGGGTCGACCGTCTTCTGACTCGAGGTACGCTGCGGAGCCGGCGTCTCGGTGCGCCCCGCCGGGGGCGAGGCGCTCGTGACGGTGCACCCGGCCAGCAGCGCGGCCGCGCCCAGGAGCCCGCCGATCGCCGCCCGCGTGCTCATCGCGACGACCGCGGCGCGCGGTCCGGGTGCAGCGCGTCCTGGCCGGCCTGGAGCGTCCCGCTCACCCGCTCCTTGGCGTGGTCCAGGAGCTCCTCCGCGGTCGACTGCACCGAGCGCAGCCGGTCCGCGGCGGCGAGCCGCGCGTCCCGGCCGCGCCCCTCCACGAACCGGCGCAGGTCCTCACCCCACACGTACACCACGACCGCCCCCACGATGGCGCCGAGCACGAAGCGGTTCATCTCGATGCTCCTCAAGCCGCGCCGCGGATGGGCCACTCGACGCCCGCGCTCCGCTCCAGCACGTGCCCGCAGGGCGCGAGCTCGATCAGCAGGGCCTCGCCCCGCTCGCGCCAGTCCTCGACGGACCGGAACGTTCCACACGACCGGCAGAACAACGTCGGTGTTCCGTTCATGACGTGACTCCTCTCGGCGCCTCGCGGGGGCGGGCGCAGTCCGGACAGGTTACGGCTCACAGTCGCCCGCTGAGCAGCAGGATGATGACGATCAACAGCACCAGACCGGCCCCACCGCTCGGGTAGTAGCCCCAGCCCGAGCTGTAGGGCCAGGCGGGCAGCGTGCCCAGCAGGATCAGCACCAGCAACACGATCAGGATGATCGACACCGCGCGTCTCCTACTTCTTCTTCCGCTTCCGCTTCGGGATACGGGCTCCCGAGCGGCGCGCCTCGCTCAGCGCGATGGCGACGGCCTGCTTGCGATTCTTCACCTTCCGGCCCGAGGACGAGCGCAGCGACTTGCGCTTGTACTCGCCCATGACCTTCTTGACCTTGCCGCGGCCCCTCCGCTTCTTGCCGCGGCGACTCGTCCGTGCGCGCGCCATCGGGCCGGCCCGCTACTTGGCGAACGCCAGTTCGTTCTTCACCGACTTCACGCCGGGGACGCTGCGCGCCATCTCGGAGGCCCTGGCGCTCGCCCCGATGCTGGGCACCTCGCCGGTCAGCGTCACCACGCCGCCGTCGGCCCGAACGTCGACCTTCTTCAGCTGGGTGTCGCGGTGCACCTTGCTCTCCACCGCCTTGGCGATGTCCTTGTCGCTCGCGTCCACCGCCTTGCGCGCGGTCGGGGCCACTACCTGGAGATCGTTCTTCACCGACTGGACGCCCTCGATGCCCTTCGCCACCTCGCCGGCCGCGGTCTTGGCCGCGTTGGAATCCACCTTGCCGCGCAGGTGCACGACGCCGTTCTTGGTGTCGACGCTCACCTGGGTGCCCTTCACCCGGTCGTCCGCGAAGAGCGCGATCTTCGTCTTGGACGTGATCCAGCTGTCGCTGACGGCGGTCTTCGCTTCCTCGGTCGTGCTCTTGGCCTTGTCCTTGGCCTGGTCCATCTTGCTCTGCGCGCCCGCGGTCATCGGGGCGATCGCGAGCAGCGAGGTCAGCAGCGTGGCGGTCATCATCGTGGTGCCGTGCCGCATGAGTGTGTTCCTCCTTGTTGCGGGTTATTTGCTCGCCGATCTACCGCACGTCACTTCGCCTACCGCACGTCGCTTCGCGGCCGGCGGTCGGCCGCATCGGGCCCGCGCGGGGACTCGTCCTCTTCGAGCTGCACCGGGCGCCCCGCCCCCGCGTCGCGATCGCTGCGCTCGTCGTCGTGATCGAACGCGCGGTCGCGCGGCTCGCGATCGGGATCCTGCTCGTCCTTGCGCCCGATGCGCGGCGTCTCGGTCGGGCCCTGCTTCGGGGTCTTCTTCATGTCGTTCCTCCCAGGTGCAGCGTGACTGCCTGGAGCGTGACGCCACGCTGAACGAGCAAGGCATGTGCCACGCCTCTAACTGCTCGGCGGCGCTTGACTGAATTCCCCTCGCCGGGCACCCTGCGCGCGGTCTCCGGAAAAGACGCCCGCGTCGTTCTTTCCGGACCGGCGCTGGTCTGGAACGTGCACCTCCGTGGCGTGACAACGCGCACCGAACGAGAACACCCGATGCGGGAGGAGAGGCGATGCCCACGACCACGATGGAGCCCACGACCGATGGAGTCCGGACCGCGCCGCCGTCACGCGGCCGCGGCCACGCACTGCGGGAGGGAATCACGGTGGGCGTGATCGGCGCCCTGATCGCGATGGTGTGGTTCCTGGCGGTGGACCTGGCGGCCGGGATGCCGCTGCGCACGCCCGCCATGCTGGGGGCCGCGCTCTTCCACGGGGCACGGAGCTTCAGTGCGGTGACGATCACCGCGCCGCTGGTGGTGGGCTACACCATCGTGCACCTGGTCGGCTTCGTGCTCTTCGGCCTGGCGGTGTCGGGCCTCTTCGCGCTGGCGGAGCGGGAGAAGCGCGTGCTGGCCCTCATCTTCATGCTCGGCTGCTGTCTGGCCGTGCTGTTCGGGGCGATGGTCTACGCGCTGGCCCAGTGGCTGCGGGAGGCGATCACGCCCTGGGTCTTCCTCACCGGGCACGTGATCGCCGCGGCCGGGGTGGTGGCGGCGCTGGTGTACTTCCACGGCCGGCTCATGCGTCGCTTCCCGGAGTCGGTGCAGTAATCGCTACCGGGAAGATTCGACCGGCCGGGGCCGGCCGTTCCCGGCTCAGCGGATCCAGACCGACTTCACGTTCACGAACTCCCGGATGCCGTACTCGGACAGCTCGCGCCCGTAGCCGGAGCGCTTGACGCCGCCGAACGGCAGACGCGGGTCCGACTTGACCACGCCGTTGACGAAGACGCAGCCGGCCTCGAGCTCGGCGGCGAGCCGCTCGGCCCGCGCGAGGTCCCGGGTCCACAGGGAGGCGCCGAGCCCGAAGCTCGACTCGTTGGCGAGCCGGATCGCGTCCGCCTCGTCCTTGGCGCGGATGACCGCGGCCACCGGTCCGAACACCTCCTCGTCGAACGCGGGCATGCCGCGGTCCACCATCGAGAGCAGGGTGGCGGGATAGAACGCGCCCCGTCCCGGCGGCACCTCGCCGCCGAGCAGGACGCGGGCTCCCCGCTTCACGGACTCCTGCACCTGCTGGTGCAGCTGGTCGCGCAGATCGACCCGCGCCTGCGGGCCGATCTCGGTGTCGCGCGACATCGGGTCGCCCATGCGGCGGGCGGCCAGCTCCTCACGGAAACGCTCCAGGAAGCGATCGGCGACCGCCTCGACCACCACGAAGCGCTTGGCCGCGATGCAGCTCTGACCGCTGTTGACCAGACGCCCCTCGGCCGCGCCGCGCGCGGCCACGTCCAGGTCGGCGTCGGCCAGGACCACGAACGGGTCGCTGCCGCCCAGCTCCAGCACCGTCTTCTTGATCTCGCGGCCGGCCTGCTCGGCGATGGCCCGGCCGGCCCGCTCGCTGCCGGTGAGCGTGGCGGCCACGATGCGTGGGTCCTCGATCAGGCCCTTCACCACCGACGAGTCGGCGAGCACCGCGCGGAACAGCCCGTCCGGGAAGCCGGCGCGGCGAAACACCTCCTCGATGGCGAGCGCGCAGCGGGGGACGTTGGAGGCGTGCTTGAGCACGGCCGCGTTGCCCGCCATGAGGGCGGGGGCCGCGAAGCGGAAGACCTGCCAGAAGGGAAAGTTCCACGGCATGACCGCGAGCACCACCCCCAGCGGGTCGAACCGCACGTAGCTGCGCGAGGCGTCGGTCTCGCGGGGCTGCTCGGCGAGGAAGGCCTCCGCGTGGTCGGCGTAGTAGTCGCAGGTGACCGCGCACTTGTCGATCTCCGCCTCGGACTGCACGATGGGCTTGCCCATCTCGCGGGTGATGATCGCCGCGTACTCGCCTCGACGCGCGCGCAGCTCGGCCGCGGCCCGATGCATGAGGGCGGAGCGGCGGCTCCACGGCTGGGTGCGCCACTCGCGAAAGGCGGCGTGCGCGCCGGCCACGATCTGCTCGATCTGCGCAGGCCAGGCGGGCTCGAACGACTCGAGGACCTCACCGGTCGCGGGATTCACGGACTGGATGCTCATGGGCGTCCTCCTGGGCTGGTGGGGTCAAGTGTGGACCCGTCCGGGAGGCGCGGCAACTCGCCGCGGCCACGCGCGGCGCGGCACGCCACTTGCTGTCCACGGAGGGCGTGCGAACGATCTGGACGCTGCTCCGCCGCGCCGCGATCAACTGGAACGCGGACGACTGCCTGACCCTCGGCGCCGCCCTCGCCTACTACACCGTGTTCTCCCTCGCCCCGGTGCTGGTCATCGTGATCGCGGTGGCCGGCGCGCTCTTCGGGCCCGAGGCCGCGCGGGGCGAGATCGTCGAGCAGATCCGCGGCCTGGTCGGCGACGAGGGTGCGAGCGCCATCCAGTCGATGGTGATCAGCGGGAGCCGGGAGGGTCTCGGCCCGCGCGCCACCATCGTCGGCCTCGCGATCCTGCTGTTCGGATCGACCAGCGCGTTCACCCAGCTGCAGGCCTCGCTCAACCGGATCTGGCAGGTCGCGCCGGCGGCCCGGTCCGGGCTCTGGCACATGGCGCGCGCCCGCCTCCTGTCCTTCGCGGCGGTGCTCGGCACCGGCTTTCTCCTGAGCGTCTCGCTGGTGCTGAGCGCGGCGGTGGCCGCGCTGGGCCGTCAGGGATGGGCCCCGCCGGTGCCGGGCCGCCTCCTGGAGGGACTCGACTTCACCGCCTCCATGGTGGTGCACACGCTGATGTTCGCGATGATCTTCAAGCTGCTGCCCGATACCGACATCCGGTGGCGGGACGTGTGGTTGGGCGCGGCGGTGACCGCCGGTCTGTTCGTGGTGGGCAAGGTGCTGATCGGCCTCTACCTGGGCCGCAGCGAGCTGGGCGCCGCGTACGGCGCCGCGAGCTGGCTGATCCTGGTGCTGGCGTGGGTCTACTACTCGGCCGAGATCGTGCTGTTCGGCGCCGAGTTCACCCACGCCCACGCGCAGTGGGCCCGCTCATCGCGTCCCCTTCGCGCCTCGGCGGAGGGGGCCGGGTGAGGGGCCGGTCTCTACATCCGCACGATGCCGTCGGCCACCTTCTCGAGCCGCTCGAGCACGAGCGGATCGTGCCCGGGGAGCACCAGGTCCGGCGAGGAGGCCAGCTCGCGGATGCGCGTGAACGCGGCGTACATGCGCGGCAGGTCGTGCAGCGTGTTGAACGGGATGTTCTCCTCGATGTTGCGGTAGTAGTGCGAGGCATCGGAGGCCACCACCGCCTGGCCCTTCGGGTGGGCCACCGTCACGATCTGCATGCCCGCGGTGTGCCCGCCCACGTGATGCACGCTCACCCCGGGCACGATCTCGGCCGAGCCGTCGACGAAGCGGAGGCGCCGCTCGTAGTTGAGCCGCACCAGCGCGCACACGTCGTCCACCTCGACCGAGTGCCGGAAGGCGGGCAACGCCGCGTGGCGGCCGGTGTAGAAGCTCATCTCGGCGTCCTGCACGTAGAAGGTGGCGTCGGGGAAGAGCGCGTAGTTGCCCACGTGGTCGTAGTGGAAGTGGCTCAGGATCACGTGCTTGACCGAGGCCGCCTCCACTCCGATCTCGGCCAGCCCCTTGCCGGGGCAGCGGAGGAACTGGCGGCCGCGCCGGGTGCCCACCGCCTCGGTGAAGCCGAGGTCCACCACCACCGTCTCGGTCCCGTTGGTGAGCGCCCACACGAAGTAGTCCATCGTCATGGGGGCCCTGTGGTAGTCGCCGTAGAACGCCTCGGAGGTGGTGCACGCGCGATGGGCGTAGCGCACGGCGTAGATGCGATAGGGCGCGATGGGCATGGCCAAGTCTCCTTTCCCGTGGCAGGATTCTACGCGCTTCCGGCTCCCCCGGAAGACCGACGTGAACGCGAAGGCCAGGGGTGACCAAGGAGGGACAGGCATGAAGGTCGGATTCATCGGGCTCGGCACCATGGGCGCCAGCATGGCGTCCAATCTGCAGGCGGGCGGACACGAGCTTCAGGTGAACGACGCGCGCAAAGACGCGGCCGCCCCGCACCTCAAGGCGGGGGCGGTCTGGAAGGACACCCCGCGCCAGGTCGCGGAGGGCGTGGAGGCGGTGTTCACCTCGCTCCCCGGGCCGAAGGAGGTGGAGGAGGTGGCGCTGGGGCCCGAGGGCCTCATCCACGGCATGAAGAAGGGCTCCGCCTATTTCGACCTCAGCACCAACTCGCCCGCCCTCATGCGGCGGCTCTACCCCGCCTTCAAGGAGAAGGGCATCCACGTGCTGGACGCGCCGGTGAGCGGCGGGCCCAAGGGCGCCAAGACGCGGCGGCTCGCGCTGTGGGTCGGGGGCGACCGTGAGGTCTTCGACCGCTTCAAGCCGGTGCTCGACGCCATCGGCGACCAGCCCTACTACGTGGGGCCGATCGGAGCCGGCTCGGTGGCCAAGCTGGTCCACAACTGCGCCGGCTACGCGGTGCAGACCGCGCTGGCCGAGGTGTTCACGATGGGAGTCAAGGCGGGGGTGGACGCGCTGACCCTCTGGAAGGCGGTGCGGCAGGGGGCGGGCGGTCGCCGGCGCACCTTCGACGGCCTCGCGGACCAGTTCCTGCCCGGCATCTTCGATCCGCCCGCATTCGCGCTGCGGCTGAGCCACAAGGACGTCTCGCTCGCGGTCGGGCTCGGGCGCGAGGTGGGCGTGCCGATGCGAATGGCCAATCTGGCCCTGGAGGAGCTGACCGAGGCCATGAACCGCGGCTGGGGTGACCGCGACTCCCGCGTCGCCATGCTCCTGCAGGAGGAGCGCGCCGGCGTCAAGATCGCGATCCCGGTGGACCAGCTCAAGGAAGTAATGGAGAAAGACGGAAAGTAGCGCGAGAGAGTCGCCGCGCGCAGCCTCGGATCGCGCGCGAACCGCCGCGCACGGAGCTTCAGACCGGGGGCGAAGCCGCGCGCGGAGACCCGGGCGGGGCGAGGCCGCTACGTCTCCTTGGAGCGGAAGAAGAGCGGTTCGATCTTCGACAGGTCCTTCGAGATGGCCATCGTCAGCAGATCGGCGAATCCCTGGAGGATGATCAGCGCGTTCACGTCCGCGTCGTTTTCCACCACGTCCTGGATGCGCTCGAGCATCCCGTCGTTCACCTTCTGGATGTTCTCGTACTGGGCCTCGAGGTGCTCGAGGCCCAGATCGGGCTGGCCCCCTCGCTTGGCCACGAAGTACTGGTGCAGGAGGTACATCGAGACCGAGCGCACGATCGTCTCCTCCGCGCTGGAGAACGGCAGGTGGAAGCGCGCCATCGGCCTGAGGAACTCCATGTACGGGCAGGGGCTGGTGGCCATGATGAGCCCCAGGATGCCGAAGATGCCCCGCTGGAGCGGTAGCTCCTTCACGTAGGTCCGCTCCTCGGTGACCACGGTGACGACGGCCTCGGTGCAGGAGGCCTTGTCCTTGAAGAACTCCACCAGCGACGACATGTTGGTGGCCACCGGGCAGTACGGGTGCTGCGCGGGCTCGAGCGGGCAGTGGCCGCACTGGTGGTTCTCCAGGCGGGCCCAGGCCGGCGGGGCCTCGTGGGCGGACGGCCGGAAGGATAGCGTCGCGCGGTCCAGGGCCACCGTGTACGACTTGGCCGCCCCGTCCGGGAACGAGAAGTTGTAGACGAACTCGATGGTGCTCTGGCTCACCGGCACCCTCTTCCGGGCAGCGTAGCAGGGGTTGGGGGCAGCGCGTCAAACAATCCGGCGCGCCCGGGGTTGCCGGGCCGGGCGAGGGTGCGTGCTATCCTCGCTCCGTGGCGTCCGCCCCCGACGCGCCCACTGTCGGCCACCCGGCGCCGCTGTTCAGCCTCCCCTCGGTCCAGGGGGGTACCGTCGAGCTCGCGACGTACCGCGGGCGCGCCAACGTGGTGGTGTGGTTCTCCCGCGGCTTCACCTGCCCCTTCTGCCGGATCTACATGGAAGGGATGATGGAGGGCTACCGGGACCTCCAGGCGGGGGGCACCGAGATCATCCAGGTCGGTCCGAACCTGCTGCAGGCCGCGCGCATCTTCTTCGCGCACAGCCCCACCCCCTACCCCTTCGTGTGCGATCCGGACAAGCGCCTGTTCGCGGTCTACGGGCTGGGCGACCGCGGTGCGCTCGAGGCCACGCGCTCCGCGGTGGTGAGCTTCTCCTACGCGTTCACCCACGGCGACACCGGACCACAGCTCCGGGGCGCCTGGCTCGACGTGATGAACCGCAACTTCGTGCGCCGGCTGCATCACCACGCGATGACCGCCCTGGAGCAGGGCATCTTCCTGGTCGATCGGGACGGGCTGATCCGTCACCGGACCGTGGTCGGCCCGACCGAGCCGGTGCCGCGAGGCCGGGCGCTGGTCGATCTGGTCCGGATTCATTGCGCGAGCCGCCCAGATCCGTCGCGCGCCCCCGGGCCGTAGACAAGGGCGGGCCGAGGGAGGACCAGCATTGAATTGCACCGCGCCGTGTCGTATGAACTGACCCGAGCGATGCCGGCGTTCGATCTCGACGCGTACGTGGAGCGGTCGAAGGCGGTCGACCTCTCGACCATCGACTGGGCCGCGGTCCCCCGGGACCCGGTGCCCGCCGGGACGATCCGGGCCCTGCGCTACATGCAGGACATCGAGAGCCACACCATCATCTACCTCCGCAGCCTGCTCGCCACGCGGGCCATCGACGATCCGGAGGTGGCCACGTTCCTGGCGTGCTGGGTCTACGAGGAGACGTTCCACGGGATCGCGCTCGCGCGCTTCCTGGCCGCGGCGGGCGCTCCGCTCGGCCCGCGGCCCACGCCCCACGGCCGGGAGGGCTGGGCCAAGCGCGTCGAGGCCGCGGCCACCGCGCTGGTGTCGAAGGCGTGGCCGGACTTCTGCGCGGTGCACATGGCGTGGGGCGCGATCAACGAGATCACCGCGCTCACCGCCTACCGTCGCCTCGCGGCGGTCTCGCCGCATCCGGTGCTGGACGAACTGCTCGACCGCATCGTGCGGGACGAGTCGCGCCACTTCTTCTTCTACTACCGCCAGGCCGAGCACCGCATGCGACGGCCCGGGACGGCCCGGATCGCGCGCCTGCTGGTGGATCGCTTCTGGGCGCCGGTGGGGAGCGGGGTGCAGCCCGACGCCGAGCTTCGCTTCCTGGCGTCCTATCTCTTCGCCGGGGCCGAGGGCCGGGCCGCGGCCCGCAAGGTGGACGAGACGATCCGTCGCTTGCCCGGATTCGAGACGGTCAAGCTTCTCGAGGTGTGGATGGACCGGCACGTCGCCGACGAGCCGGTCCCGGAAGGAGAGCGCCATGGCGACCACGATCACTGAGCGACCGACCGAGCCCGGGCGTCCGAGCGGGCCCTACCGCGCCTATCGCCCGGCTCCGTTCACGCGCGCCGAGCGCGACTCGGTCACGATCCTGTTCGGCGGCCTGCACTGGCGCGTCGAGCGGATCCTGCAGGCGGTGCTGGAGAGCGGCGGGAACCGGGCCGAGATCCTGCCGGTGGCGACCCGGCACGACCTGCTCACCGGGCGCGAGGTCGCCGACATCGGCCAGTGCTGCCCCACCAGCTTCACGACCGGCAACCTGATCAACGTTCTCAAGAGCAAGTCGAAGGAGATGGGGGCCGAGGAGGTCAGCAAGAAGTACGTCTACCTGACCGCGGGCTCCTGCGGGGCGTGCCGCTTCGGCCAGTACCACCAGAGCTACGAGCTCGCGCTGCGCAACTCCGGGCTCGACGCCTTCCGCATGTTCCTCCTCGCCCAGGACGAGCTGGACCAGAAGAGCCGGATGGGGGACGGGTTCGACATGAACCTGCCGGTGACCCTGGGCTGCCTGTGGGCCATCTTCTGCACCGATCTCCTCCAGGACCTGGAGTATCAGGTGCGACCGTACGAGGTGGTGCCGGGGCAGACGGAGGCGGTGGTGAAGGAGTCGGTCGAGCTGCTCTACCAGGCGTTCCGCCGGCGGCCGCGGAAGGGGACGTGGCCGTCGGTGCTCTGGTACCTGACCACGCGCTACTTCACGACCGTCATGCGGCAGATCCGGGCGAAGTTCGACGCGATCGAGGTCGACCGCCTGCGGGTGAAGCCCACCGTGAAGATCACCGGTGAGTTCTATCTGCAGACGGTGGAGGGCGAGCCCAACTACAACATCCACCGCTGGCTCGAGGCGGAGGGCGCCGAGGTCTACCCGGCCGGGATCGCGGTGTGGATGGACTACCTGCTGCGCCTCGGGCTACAGCGGTTCGAGGACTACGCGGGCATCGAGAGGGGCGCGCGGCTCAAGCTCGGCCTGGGCCGCGCCGTGCAGGCGATCTATCGCGGCACCTTCGACCGGCTTCGCCGCGCCATGGGCGACCTGCCCCGCGAGCTGCCGCGCCAGCACGAGCTGCGCCGCCTCGCCGCCCCGTACTTCCACAGCCGGCTCGACGGCGGTGAGGGCGACATGCTGGTGGGCAAGGCGATCTGGGCCCACCGGAAGAAGAAGGCGCACATGATCTGCGAGCTCTCGCCCTACTCCTGCATGCCGAACACGATGTCGATCGGCGCGATGGCGGGCGTCATCGGCCGGTACCCCGACCTGCTTTACGCGCCGCTGGAGATCAAGGGCGACGCGGAGGTGCACGCGCTCTCGCGCTGCCAGATGATCCTCACCGAGGCCAAGAAGCGCGCCCAGCGCGAGTTCGACGAGGCGCTCGAGCGCAGCGGGATGACGCTCGAGGCGGTGCGCGGCTACCTGGCCGCGCATCCCGAGATGAAGCGGGCCACCTATCGGGTCCCGCACCTGGGCTGCGCGGGACAGGCCGCGAACCTGGTGCTCCACGTGGCGCAGCGGGCCGGGAGATGAAGCTCGTCGGGATGGACGTCGGCTCCACCACCGTCAAGGCGGTCGCGGTGGAGGGCCCGGGCGCGGCCGGGGGCCAGCCGGGGCGCGTGATCTGGCGGGACTATCAGCGCCACCACACCCGGCAGGCGGAGAAGGTGCTGGAGTTCCTCGGCCGCCTGGAGGAGGAGGCGGGCGTGACGCCCGGCCGCGACCGGATCTTCTTCACCGGCTCCGGCGCGGGGCTGCTCGCCCCGCTGTGCGGGGCCAGGACGGTCCAGGAGGTGGTGGCGGTCGCGGCGTGCGTCGAGCGGCTGCACCCCGAGGTGCGCTTCGTGTCCGAGATCGGCGGCGAGGACATGAAGACGATCTTCTTCACGCCCACCGGCACCGGCCGCTCCAAGCAGGTGTACATGCAGTCGGCGTGCAGCGGCGGCACCGGCACCTTCATCGAGAAGACCGCGCGCAAGCTGCAGGTGACGAGCGAGCGGCTGGCCACGATGCCCTACGCCGGCCTGAGCCTGCACAAGGTCAGCAGCAAGTGCGGCATCTTCGCGGAGACCGACGCCAACACCCTGGTCAAGACCGGCGTGCCGGTGGAGGAGATCATCGCGAGCCTGTTCGAGGCGGTGGTGTACCAGAACCTCGCCACGCTGACCAAGGGCAACACCCCCGCCCCCGAGGTGCTGCTGCTCGGCGGCCCCAACCTGTTCTTCCGGGGCCTGCAGGAGGCGTGGCGGCACCACCTGGGCAAGCTGTGGGAGCAGCGGAAGATCGCGCTGCCGGAGGGCCGCGACGTGGCGTCGCTGGTCACGGTGCCCGCGGAGGCCCTCTACTACGCCTGCCTGGGCTGCGTGGAGATCGGGGCCGGGGAGCCCGAGGGCGTGGCGGTCTACGCGGGGCGCGACCGGCTCCGCTGGTGGGTGGAGGAGGGCCAGCAGGAAGAGAAGGCGAGGGCGGGCGGCCGGGCGCTGGTGGCGGGCGCGGACGATCTGGAGCGCTTCGTGGCCGAGTACGGCGGCCCGCGCCCGGGGGCGGCGCGGGAGCGGACCGGGGCGGCCGGCCCGGTGCTGATCGGCTGCGACTTCGGCTCCACCACCGCCAAGGCGGTGGTCCTCTCGCCCGCGCGCGAGCTGCTGTTCACCTGCTACGCGCTCTCGCGGGGCAACCCCATCGAGGACGCGCAGGCGCTCTTCCACCAGGTGCGCGAGGCCGGCTACACCGAGGTGGGCGGCCTGGCCCTCACCGGCTACGGCAAGGATCTCTTGAAGGACGTGGTGGGGGCCGACGTGGCGGTGGTGGAGACGGTGGCCCACGCCACCGGCACGCTCCACTTCCATCCCGACGCGGACGTGATCTGCGACGTGGGCGGCACCGACGTGAAGATCATGATCCTGCGCCAGGGGACGGTGGCCGACTTCCGTCTGAACTCCCAGTGCTCCTCCGGCAACGGCGCGTTCCTGCAGGGGGTGGCCGAGCGCTACGCGATCCCGCTCGAGGCCTACGCGGAGAAGGCCTTCGAGGCCAAGGCGATGCCCGCGCTCGCGATGGGCTGCGGGGTGTTCCTCCAGTCCGACATCGTCAACCAGCAGCGGAAGGGCTGGGCCGCCGAGGAGATCATGGCCGCCCTGGCCGCGGTGCTGCCCGTCAACGTGTGGGTGTACGCCGGCCAGTTGCAGAACCTCCGCGCGGTCGGGCGCAAGTTCGTGCTCCAGGGCGGCACCCACCGCAACCTGGCGGTGGTGAAGGCCCAGGTCGATTTCATCCGCGGCAAGGTGCCGGAGGCGGAGGTCGTGCTGCACCCGTACTCCGGCGAGGCGGGCGCGATCGGCGCCGCGCTCTGCGCGGCGGACTGGCGCGAGGGCGCGGGCGGGCGGGCGAGCCGCTTCCGCGGCTTCGACGCGATCGCGGCCCTCACCTACACCAGCACCACCGCGGCGGAGACGGTGTGCAAGTGGTGCCCCATCAACTGCACGCGCACGTTCATCGACGTGCAGCTGCCGGGGGCGAAGGGCCGGCCGTGGAGCAAGCTGCCGCTGGCGCCGGGCTGGGAGCGGGTGATCAGCGGCAACTCGTGCCCCAAGGGACTGGTGGAGGACGTCAACGAGCTGCGCGAGGTCAAGGCGAGGCTCGAGGAGACCAAGCGTGACTACCCGAACATTGCGGAGATGGTTCGGAAGGACGCGTTCCGCCGGCCCCGCGCCGACGCCCCCGCCGTCGCGGGCTGAGCTGCGGATCGGCATCCCGCGCGTCCTGAACCTCTGGTCCACCCACCAGTTCTGGGTGGGCTTCTTCGGCGCGCTGGGGGTGGAGGGCCGGCGGCTGGTCTTCTCCTCCGACACCTCGGAGGAGCAGGGCCGGCAGTTCGGCAAGGGCCGCGGCACCGTCGACTGCTGCTACCCGGTGAAGTGCATCGCCGGCCACTACGGCGAGCTGCTCTTCGGCCAGCGCGAGAAGCTCGACGTGCTCTTCTCGCCCATGATCTACAACCTGCCCTCGTTCCTCTCCGGGCACGTGGCGCGCACGCTGACCTGCCCGCGGGTGATGGCCGCGCCCGAGAACATCCGGGCCGGCTTCACCAAGGAGCGCGACGTGTTCGCCGAGCAGGGCATCCGCGATGCCTCTCCGTTCGTCTCGCTCGACGAGCCGCGGCTGGTGCCGAAGCAGCTCTGGGAAGGGCTGCGCGACGTCATCCCGGATCTCGGCGCGGAGGAGACGGCCCGCGCGGTGGAGGCCGGCTATCGCGCGCTCGCCGAGTTCAACGCGCGGCTCCGCGCCAAGGCGCGCGAGGTGCTCGAGTGGTGCGCGCGCGAGCGGCGCGCGTGCTTGATGGTCCTCGCGCGCCCGTACCACATGGACCCGGGCATCGGGCACGAGATCGAGGTCGATCTGCAGGCCCACGGCTATCCGGTCGTGTGGGCCCAGTACTTCCCCCTCGACGGAGACCTCATGGAGTGGGCCTTCGGGGAGGACATCCGGGCCGGCCACATCCGCTCCGCGTTCGACATCCGGGACGTCTGGCCCTCGTCCTACAGCAGCAACACCAACGAGATCCTGTGGGGCGCCAAGGTGGCCGCGCGCATCCCGTGGGTGGCCTGCGTGGTGCGGCTCGCCAGCTACGAGTGCGGGATGGACCAGCCGACCTACACGCCGGTGCAGCAGATCGTGGAGCGCTCGGGGACGCTCTTCTTCTCGTTCCAGGACCTGGACTCCACCAAGCCGGCGGGCTCCGTGAAGATCCGGGTGGAGACGATCGCCCACTACCTCGAGCGGTACGCGGCCGGGATCATCGAGCGAAAGCAGGCCGCGATGGGGCCGGGCTGCCCGCTGCTCGTCCCGGCCCGGGAGCCCGCGCCTGCCTGATCTGGGCGGGCCCGCCCGCGCCGGCCCTTCTTTGACAGGGGCCCCCGCCCCGCCTACACTCCCGAGCGTGACGCCGTCGGGGATTTCCCGCCCCCACCGCTCCGCGCCCGGGCGCCCCCGCGGGGGCCGGTGATGCGGCGCCGCCGGCTGTTCTGGAAGTACACCACGTTCTTCGTCCTGCTGGTCACCGCCGAGCTCCTGGCCAGCGGCATCACCGAGCTGTACTTCTCCTACCAGGAGAACCAGGCCGCCCTGGTGGCCCTGCAGCGCGAGAAGGCGCTGGCCGCCGCCTCCCAGATCGAGAACTTCGTCAAGGGGATCGAGCAGCAGATGGGCTGGGTGACCCAGCCGCAGCGGGCGCCGGGCGGGACCACGATCGAGCAGCGCCGTTTCGATTTCTTCCGGCTGCAGCGCCAGGTGCCCGCCATCACCGAGGTGAGCTACATCGACGGGAACGGACGCGAGCAGCTGCGCGTCTCGCGGCTGGCGATGGACGCCATCGGCAGCCAGGTCGACATGTCGGCGGATCCGCGCTTCGTGGAGGCCAAGGCCCGGCGGGTGTACCGCGGGCCGGTGTACTTCCGCAAGGAGTCGGAACCCTACATGGTGATCGCCATCGCGGAGGGCGGTCACGCGGGCGGCGTCACCGCGGCGGAGGTCAACCTCAAGTTCATCTGGGACGTGGTGTCCCAGATCAAGATCGGCAAGGCGGGCCAGGCCTTCGTGGTGGACGGGCAGGGCGCTCTCATCGCCCATCCCGACATCAGCCTGGTGCTGCAGAAGACCGATCTGAGCCGGCTCGAGCAGGTGCGGCGCGCGCTGGCCGGCTCTCCCCAGCCGGGCGACGCGGCCCCCGACGGGACCATCGCGCGGAACCTGCGCAACCAGCAGGTGCTGACCGCCCACTCCGCGATCCCGTCGCTCGGCTGGACGGTGTTCGCGGAGCAGCCGCTGGAGGAGGCCTTCGAGCCGCTGCGCGCCTCCGTGCAGCGCACCGTGCTGCTCCTCGTGCTGGGTATCGTGCTCTCGGTGGGGGCGAGCGTCATGCTGGCCCGCACCCTGGAGCGCCCGATCCGGGCGCTCCAGGCGGGGGCGGTCCGCATCGGCGAGGGTAACCTGAGCGACCGCATCGAGGTGAAGACCGGGGACGAGCTGGAGGTGCTGGCCGACCAGTTCAACTCCATGGCGGAGCGGCTGCACGAGTCCTACACGGGCCTCGAGCGCAAGGTCGACGAGCGCACCCGCGAGCTGCAGGAGGCCCTCGAGCAGCAGACCGCCACCGCGGAGATCCTGGGCGTCATCAGCGGCTCCCCCACCGACCTGCAGCCGATCATGGACGCGGTCGCCCAGAACGCGGCGCGGCTGTGCGAGGCCTCCGACGCCCAGATCTTCCGCATCGAGGGCGACGAGATGCCGCAGGTCGCGGTCTACGGCACCATGCGGAGCGACCCCCGGAACGTCCGGCAGCGGATCGATTTGGGTCTGGTCACGGGCCGGGCGGTCCTCGAGCGGCGCACCGTGCACGTGCCCGATCTGGCCGCGGCCCTGGACGAGTACCCGGTGGCCCGGCCGCTGCAGGCGAGCACGGGCACCCGCACGATCCTGGCCACCCCGCTGCTGCGGGAAGGCGTCCCCATCGGGGTGATCCTCATCCGCCGGATGGAGGTGCGTCCGTTCAGCGACAAGCAGATCGCGCTGCTCGAGACCTTCGCGGACCAGGCGGTGATCGCGATCGAGAACGTGCGCCTCTTCCAGGAGCTGCAGGCGCGCACCCAGGACCTCTCCCAGTCGCTGGAGGAGACCGGCGCGCTCAGCGAGGTCATCCGCGCGGTGAGCTCGTCGCTCGACCTGCGCGAGATCCTGGACACGGTGGCCCGCCAGGCGATCGCGCTCTCGGGCGCCGACGGCTGCGGGATCTTCGAGCTGCGGCCGGAGCGGAAGGCGTTCGACGTGGTGGTGAGCCAGGGTCTTTCCGCCGAGTTCGTGGACGCGGTGCTGCACCTGACGGCCGGGGTCGACCACGGCACCATCAGCCGGGCCGCCGAGTCCGGGGAGGCGGTGCAGATCCCGGACGTGGAGGAGGCCCGCGACTACCCGTTCCGCACCCTGTTCCTGCAGGAGGGGCTCCGCGCGGTGCTCACGGTGCCGATGGGCGGCGGCGACGACGTGGTTCGGGGCATCGTGGTGGTGCGGCGCGCTCCGGGCGCGTTCGACGAGCGCACCGTGAACCTCATGACCGCGCTCGCCAACCAGTCGAAGGTGGCCATCGCCAACGCGAACCTGTTCCGGGAGATCGAGGAGAAGAGCCGCCTGCTGGAGGTGGCGAACCAGCACAAGTCGGAGTTCCTCGCCAACATGTCGCACGAGCTGCGCACGCCGCTGAACGCCATCATCGGCTTCTCGGAGGTGCTGCTGCAGCGGATGTTCGGCGATCTCAACCCGAAGCAGGAGGAGTACCTCCAGGACGTGCTCTCCTCCGGGCGCCACCTCCTCTCCCTCATCAACGACATCCTCGACCTCTCCAAGGTGGAGGCCGGGCGCATGGACCTGGAGCTGGCCCGCTTCGACCTGCCCCAGGCCATGCAGGACACCCTGGTGCTGGTGCGCGAGCGCGCGGCCCGGCACGGCATCGAGCTCAACCTCGAGGTGGACGGGGCGGTGGGGGACGTGGTGGCCGACGAGCGCAAGATCAAGCAGGTGATGCTGAACCTGCTCTCCAACGCGGTGAAGTTCACCCCCGAGGGCGGCCGGGTCGACGTGCGGGCGGTGCCCACCGACGGGGGCGTGGAGGTCTCGGTGGCCGACACCGGGATCGGGATCGCGCCGGAGAATCAGGAGCTGATCTTCGAGGAGTTCCGCCAGGTGGGCGGCGACTACGCCCACAAGCGCGAGGGCACCGGGCTCGGCCTCACCCTGGCCCGCCGGTTCGTGGAGCTGCACGGCGGGCGCATCTGGGTGAAGAGCCAGCCCGGGCAGGGCTCCACCTTCACCTTCTCCATCCCGGAGCGCGCATGGCCGGCGAGCTGATCCTGATCGTCGAGGACAACGAGAAGAACCGGAAGCTGGAGCGCGACATCCTCCAGTTCCACGGCTACCGGACCGTGGAGGCCGACAATGCCGAGGACGGCATCCGGCTCGCGCAGGAGAGCCCGCCCGCCCTCATCCTCATGGACATCCAGCTCCCGCGGATGAACGGGATCGAGGCCCTGCAGGTCCTGCGGGCCGACGAGCGCACCCGGGCGGTGCCGGTGATCGCGGTGACCGCGTCGGCCATGAGCCAGGACCGGCAGAAGATCATGACCGCCGGCTTCGACGGCTACCAGGCGAAGCCGATCGACGTGACCGGCTTCGTGAACGCGGTGCGGGAGATGGTGGCCCGCGGGGGGAGCGCGCGGTGAGCGAGGCGCCCGCCGGCGGCCCCGCCCGCATCCTGGTCGTGGACGACACGCCCATGAACGTGAAGCTGCTGGAGGGCGTGCTGAGCGGGCACGGCTACGTCGTCCGCACCGCGGCCTCCGGGCGGGAGGCCCTGGAGCGCGTCCGGGAGGACCGGCCGGATCTGGTGCTGCTCGACGTGGTGATGCCGGAGATGAGCGGCTACGAGGTGTGCCGGCGGCTGCGGGCCGACGAGGCGACCCGGCTGCTGCCGGTGGTCATGGTCACCGCGCTGGACCCGACCACCGAGCGGGTGAAGGGCATCGAGGCGGGCGCGGACGACTTCCTCACCAAGCCGATCAACCAGCCCGAGCTGCTGGCGCGGGTCCGCTCGCTGCTCCGGATCAAGTCGCTCCACGACGAGCTGGCCGAGCTGAACCGGACGCTCGAGCGCCGGGTCGCGGACCAGGTGGCCCAGCTCGAGCGCCTCGGCCGGCTGCGCCGCTTCTTCTCCCCGCAGCTCGCGGAGCTCATCGTGAGCGGCGACGCGGAGGACCCGCTGCGGAGCCACCGGCGCGAGATCACGGTGGTGTTCATCGACCTGCGCGGGTTCACCGCCTTCGCGGAGACCGCGGAGCCCGAGGAGGTCATGACCGTGCTGCGCGAGTACCACGCCGCGATGGGGCAGATCATCGTGGAGGCGGAGGGCACGCTCGAGCGCTTCACCGGCGACGGCATGATGATCTTCTTCAACGACCCGGTGCCGGTGCCCGACCCCGGCCCCCGCGCGGTGCGCATGGCGGTGGCCATGCGGGAGCGCATCGTGGGGCTCACCGAGTCCTGGCGCAAGCGGGGCTTCGACCTGGACTTCGGCATCGGCATCGCGCAGGGCTACGCCACCATCGGGGCCATCGGCTTCGAGGGCCGGCTCGACTACGGGGCCATCGGCACCGTGACCAACCTCGCCTCGCGCCTGTGCGGGGAGGCCAAGCCCGGCCAGATCCTCCTGCCCCAGCGGGTGGCCTCCGGGGTGGAGGGCATCGCGCGGTGCGAGGCGGTGGGCGAGCTGGCCCTGAAGGGCTTCCAGCGGCCGGTCAAGGCCTACAACGTGGTGCAGCTCACGCCGTCCGCGCCGTGAAGGTCGCGATCGTCGGCGCGGGGGCCATCGGCCTGTTCCTGGGCGTGCACCTGGCCCGCACGGGCGCCCAAGTCTCGGCGATCGCCCGGGGTGCCACCGCGGAGGCGCTGCGCGCCCACGGCGCGCGATGGGAGGAGGACGGCGCCACCCTCACGGTGCCGGTGCGCGTGGCGGAGGACGCGCGCGCCGTCGGCCCCCAGGACCTGGTGGTGATCGCGGTGAAGGGTCCATCCTTGCCGGCGGCCTCCGCCCACGTGGGGCCGCTGCTGGGCGTCGACACCGTGGTGCTGCCCGCGATGAACGGGGTGCCGTGGTGGTTCTTCCACGGCATCGGCGGCGCGCTGGACGGGATGAGGGTGGAGGCGGTCGATCCGGACGGCCGCGTCGCCGCCGCCATCCCGGCGCGCCACGTGGTGGGCTGCGTGGTGCACGCCACCTGCTCGGTGACCGCGCCGGGCCGCGGCCGCCACGGCTTCGGCCGCGGGCTGATCATCGGCGAGCCGGCGGGCGGGGTGTCGAAGCGCGTGCGCGATCTGGCCGCGCGGCTCGACGCGGCCGGCTTCGAGACCACCATCTCGGAGCGCATCCAGACCGACGTCTGGTACAAGCTCTGGGGCAACATGACCATGAACCCCATGTCGGCCCTCACCGGCGCCACGTGCGACCGGCTGCTCGACGACCCGCTGCTGGACCGCTTCACGCTCGCGATCATGGCCGAGGCCGCCGCCATCGGCGAGAAGATCGGCTGCCCGATCCGTCAGACCGGTCCGGAGCGCAACGCGGTGACGCGCAAGCTCGGGGCGTTCAAGACCTCGATGCTCCAGGACGTGGAGGCGGGCAAGCCGCTCGAGATCGACGGGCTCCTCACCGCGGTGAGCGAGATCGGAGCCCGGGTGGGAGTGGCCACGCCCAGCACCGACGCGCTCCTCGGCCTGACCCGGGTCTTCGCGGCGGGGCGCGGGCTCTACCGGGCGTGAGCGGGCCCCGACCCCCGTTCCGCGCCGACCACGTCGGCAGCCTGCTGCGCTCGGCCGCGCTCAAGGCCCGGCGCCAGGAGCACGCGGCCGGGCGCATCGACGGGGCGGCCCTGGCCGCCGCGGAGGACGAGGCGGTCCGCGAGGCGGTGCGCATCCAGGAGCGCGCCGGGCTCGAGGGCATCACCGACGGCGAGCAGCGCCGGAAGTCGTGGCACATGGACTTTCTCACCCGCCTGGGCGGGCTCAGCAGCGAGGGCCGCGCGCTGCCGGTGACCTTCCACGGCCGGCGCGGCGACGTCACCTTCACCCGTCCCGACCTGCGCATCGAGGGCCGGGTGAGCCGGCCCGCGCCGATCTTCGTGGACGCGTTCCGCTTCCTGCGCGCGGCCACCCGCCGCACCGCCAAGATCACGCTGCCCTCGCCCTGCATGCTCTACTCCCAGGTGGGCCGCGCCAGCATCAGCGACCGCGTGTACCCGGACCTCGACCGGTTCGTGGAGGACACCGCGGCCGCCTACCGGGCCGAGATCGCGGACCTCTACGCGGCGGGCTGCCGGTATCTCCAGCTCGACGACGTGAGCCTCGCCTACCTCTGTGACGAGGGCATGCGGGAAGAGGGCCGCGCGCGCGGCGAGGATCCCGACGCGGTGCTGGCGCTGTCGGTGGCCCTGGTGCGGGCCACCCTCCGGGACCGCCCGCCCGATCTCGCGGTGTGCACCCACCTCTGTCGCGGGAACTTCCGCTCGAGCTGGCGGGCCCGGGGCGGCTACGAGCGGGTGGCGGAGACCATCTTCACCCAGATGCCGTACGACGGCTTCTTCCTGGAGTTCGACGACGCGCGCTCCGGCGACTTCTCCCCGCTCCGGTACGTGCCCCGGCACGTCCGGGTGGTGCTGGGGCTCGTGAGCAGCAAGGTCGGCGCGCTGGAGTCGATGGATGCGCTGCGACGCCGGATCGACGAGGCGGTGCGGTTCCTGCCGCTCGAGCAGATCTGCGTGAGCCCGCAGTGCGGCTTCTCGTCGACCGCCGAGGGCAACGAGCTCACGCCGGACGAGCAGCAGGCGAAGCTCGCCCTCTGCGTGGACCTCGCGCGGGCGGTCTGGGGCGGCCGGTAGGCGGTCGGCGCCGCGGTCAGTCGGCCGCGGGCAGGGGCACGCAGGCGTCGGCCGGCACCGTCACCGACACCGCCTCGCCGGGACGCGCACGCGCCGGCGTCGGCCCGGTGACGCGCAGCACCACGTCGCTGCCGTCCAGCGCCACCTCGTAGTCGATCGCCTCGCCGAGATAGCTCGCGCGCACCACCGTGCCGGTCAGCACGCAGGCGGTGCCGTCGGCGGCCGGGGCGGCGCGCGGGCCGAGCGCGATCTGGTGGGGCCGGATCGACACGACGACCGCGCCCGTCCGGGCCGGCGTTCCCGCGGCGGCGGGCGGCTCCGCCGGCGTTCCGGCGGCCACGCGCAGGCGGAGGTCACCGCGGCGCACCCAGCCGGTCCCGTCCGCGACCATCTCGATCAGGTTGGTCTTGCCCACGAACTCGGCCACGAAGCGCGTGCGCGGGCGCTCGAAGACCTCGGCGGGGGTCCCGATCTGGGCCACGCGTCCCTCGCGCAGCACCGCCACGCGGTCGGAGATCACCATCGCCTCCGCCTGATCGTGGGTGACGTAGAGCGTGGTGATCGAGAAGCGCTCGTGCAGGCGGCGGATCTCGAAGCGCATCTCCTCGCGGAGGCTCGCGTCGAGATTGCTGAGCGGCTCGTCCAGCAACAGGATCTCCGGCTCCACCACCAGGGCCCGCGCCACCGCCACCCGCTGCTGCTGGCCGCCCGAGAGCTCGCCCGGGTAGCGCCCGCCGTAGCCGTCGAGCTGGACCGCGCGCAGCATCTCCTCCACCTTCCGACCGCGATCCGCGCGGCCGACTCCCGCGAAGCGGAGCCCGTAGGCCACGTTCTGGCTGACCGTCATGTGCGGCCACAGCGCGTAGCTCTGGAAGATCATCGCCATGCGTCGCCGCTCGGGGGGCACCACCACGGTGGGCGAGGAGAGCACGCGGTCGCCCACCCGGATCTCGCCCGCCTCGGGGGAGAGGAAGCCCGCCACCAGCCGGAGCGTGGTGGTCTTGCCGCAGCCGGAGGGACCGAGCAGGGCGACGAGCTCGCCCGGCCGGACTTCGAGATCGAGCCCGTTCACCGCGCCCACGTCGCCGAAGCGCTTGGTGAGGCCGGCGATCGCGATGCCGGGCACTCAGCCTGCTCCGCCGGCCTGACGGCCGCCCATCACGTCGCGGCCGAGCAGCCGCTGCATCACCGCCACCGTGACGAACGTCATCACCAGCATGAACACCCCCAGGACCGCGATCGCGCCGAACTGGCCCTCCTCCTTCAGGTCGAAGATCACCACCGACATCACCTTGGTGTTGGGGCTGAACAGGATGATCGAGGCGGAGAGCTCGCGGATGACCCCGATGAACACGAAGCACCAGGTGGCGATGATGCCGCTGCGGGCCAGGGGGGCGGTGATCTCCCGCAGCACCCGGAAGCGCCCCGCGCCCAGGATGCGTCCGGCTTCCTCCAGCTCGGGGTGGATGCCGCGCAGGGTCGCGTCGGATTGCGAGTAGCCGACCGGCATCTCCTTGGTGAGGTAGGCGAGGAAGAGGATCCAGAGCGTGCCGTAGAGCAGGAACGGCGGCCGGGTGTAGGCCACGAAGAGGGCGACCGCGAGCACCACGCCCGGGATGACCACCGGGGCCACCGCGAGGAAGCCCAGCACCTGGTGTCCCGCCACCAGCCGCCGGTTGGTCACGTAGGCGAGGAGGGTGGCGAGGGCGGCGCCCACGCACGCGGTGAGCACGCCCAGCTGGATGGTGTTCACGATCGCGGACTGCGTGGTGACGGAGAGGAAGGTGAACGACCAGTTGTCCAGCGTGACGTTGTCCCAGGTCAGCGGCTGGGCCCAGGCGCGGGAGAAGGCGGCCTTGAGCAGGATGCCGTAGGGCAGGAACACCGCGGCGGCCAGCACCGCCAGGCAGCCGGCGAGCGCGGGGTAGCGCCAGGGCCCGAGCGCGACCACCCGCCGCTGCCCGCCCTTGCCGCCGACCGCGGCATAGCCTCGCCGGCCCAGCAGGCGCTTCTGGGCGAAGAGCAGCAGCGCGGTGGCCAGCAAGAGCGGCATCGAGAAGGCGGCGGCCAGCTCGACGCGCGGCGGGTACTGGAAGAACGACCAGAGCTGGGTGGTGACGGTGTGGAAGCCCGCGGGCAGGGCCAGGATCGCGGGCGACCCGAAGAGGGCGAGGGCCTGGAGCACCGCGAGGATGAAGCCGCTCAGGATCGCGGGGAGCACCATGGGCAGCGTGATGGTGCGCGCGACCTGGAAGCGCCCCGCGCCCAGGATGCCGGCCGCGTCCTCCAGATCGGAGGCGATCAGCCCCAGCGTGTTGGCGATCATGATGTAGACGTAGGGAAACGTGTAGATCGCCACCACGAAGACGAGCCCGGGCATCGTGAAGATGTTGAGCAACGGGTCGGTCGCCCCGGTGAGCTGGCGGTAGAGGCGGTTCAGGGCGCCCGCGTTGGGCCCCGCCAGCATCACCCACGCGAACGCCCCCAGGAACGGCGGGGTCACGAACGAGGCCATCACGAGGTGCTGGATCGAGCGCCGCAGCGGCAGGTCGGTGCGCGCGGTGAGCCACGCGAGCGGCGCCCCGATCGCGAGCGCCACCAGGCCGGACCAGAACGCGAGCACCACCGTGTTCCAGAGCGCCTTCTGCAGCGTCGGGTCACCGAGCACGCGCAGATAGTGGACGGAGGTCACTCCGCCGTCGCTCCGCACGCTCATGTAGGCGAGCCAGCCGAGGGGCAGGAGGATCAGCGCCACCAGCGCGGCCGCGGCGAGGACCCAGATCGGGGCGGCCCGGTCCAGCCCCTCCCAGCGCCGCGGGCGCGCGGCGGTCGCGGCGTCGGCCATGCGCGGGACTAGGCGCCGAAGAGCTCGACGAAGCGGGTCTTGATCTCCTCGTTCCGCTTCTCGAGCTCCTCGGGGTCCACCGACAGCAGCTTGAGGTCCGACAGGCGCGGCTTGTCCGGCGGGTAGGTCACCTTCGGGTGCCCGCTGTAGAGACCCTCGGTGTCGGCCAGCACCTGCTGCACGTCCCTGGAGAAGATGAAGTCGGTGAAGAGCTTGGCCGCGTTGGGGTGCGGAGCGAACGCGGTGATCGCGCTGGGGGAGACCACCAGCGGCACGCCCTCCTTCGGGTACACGATCTCGATCGGGTTGCCCTTCTTCTTCACCTGGTAGAACGTGTAGTCGCCGCCGTCGACCGCCACCGGCCGCTCGCCGGACGCCACCACCCCGGACGGATCCACCGCCGACTGCACCAGCATCGGCTTGTTCTGGGCCAGCGCCTTGAAGTAGTCCCAGCCGTGCAGATGCACCAGCGCGAGCACGTGGGTGGCGATGACGCCGCTGTAGCCGGGATGCGCGGTGACCAGGCGGCCGCGCCACTTGGGATCGGTCAGGTCCTTCCACGTGCGCGGGGCCTCCGCGGCGGGGATCGCCTTGGTGTTGTAGGCGATCACGTTGACGGTTGCGCGCAGGCCGTAGTGGTAGCCGTCCTTGTCCTTGAAGCCGGCCGCAAACTCGTCGACGCCGGCCGGGGTGTAGCGCATCAGGAGCTTCTTGTCCTTCAGCAGCACGTAGTGCCCCGCGTCGGAGGTGTGGACCACGTCCACGTTCTTGATGTTGGCCTGGAGCTCCTGCATCATCCGCTGCAGGATCCGCTGCGACCCGGTGCGGTGCACCTCGACCTTGATCCCCGGGTACGCGGCCTCGAACAGCTTCGCCACCTTCTCGGAGCTGGTGAGGGCGAGCGAGGTGTACCAGACCACCTTGCCCTCCTTGCGGGCGGCCTCGAGCCGCGCATCCTGCGCGCGCGCCTCGACCGCGAAGGCGGTCATCGCCAGGGCCAGGAGCAGCAGCGTCACGAGTCGGCGGTGGATCATGGGGCTCCTCCTCGGCCGGTCAGGCCGTCAGCGCATCCATCAGGGCGTCGAGCCGCGGGGCCTCGGGCAGGCCGTCGACCAGCGCCACCACCCGCGCCGCGCGCGGCTCGGGCAGCACGAGCGCGGCGTTGGCGCGGAACTTGGCGACAAGCTCCTCGCGGCTCATCGGGAAGTCCGGGCCGCCGCGCGGATGATCCTGCCGCTCTTCCAGGACGGTCCCGTCGGTCAGGCGGATCGCCACGTGGCCGATGAAGTGGCGCGGGTAGTCGATGCTCGGATCCACGTCGTAGAACACGCGCGCGGCCACGTGCCGCACCGCCTCCTCGCGCGCCGCCTCGTCGGTGAAGTCGGCCAGGCCGGCGTGGCCGCGGACCAGGATCGAGGCCAGCAGGTAGGGCAGGCTGAACTTGGCCGCGTAGCCGTTCGGCGGCGCCTGCTTGGCCGCGAGCGGCTCCCACAGGCGGGGGAGCGGCCCGGCCGCGGTCCGGCAGCGCACCTCCGCGATCCGATCGGGTCGCAGCCGATGCCGCTCGCGCAGGCGCCGGGCGCAGTCCATGTACGGGTGCGCGATCGAGCCGCACGGGTACGGCTTGAAGGTCAGGGCGGCGAGCTCCCACGTGCTCCCCAGCGTGCCCAGCAGCTCCTCGAGCCGCGCGGGCTCGTGACCGCCCGCGAAGGCCGCGTAGAAGCCGTGCTCGCCCTCGAAGACGGTCTCGGGCCCGGTGAAGCCGGCGCGCGCGAGCGCGACCGCGGCCACGCCGGCGTGGGCGGCCCAGCCCGGGTGCAGGCGCTTCGTCCAGGAGCCGTCGGCGAGGTATTCGATGATGCCGGCGGCCTGGCTGCCGCAGAGGCCGAAGGCGTGGACCTGCTGGTCCTCGGTGAGGTGGTGGAGGCGCCCGGCCACCGCGGCGGCCGCGAAGCTGCCGGTGAGCGCGGTGGGGTGGTAGTGGCGCGCGTGAAAGCGCCCGGGCACCGCGAGGCCGACGCGGCACATGACCTCCACGCCCGCGATCATCGCTTCGAGCGCGGCGCGGCCCGAGGCGCCGACCGCCTCGCCGACCGCGAGCGCGGTGGGGACCGCGACGCAGCCGGTGTGGACGATCGCGTCCTCGCGCGTGTCGTCGAAGTCGAGCCCGTGGGCGAGGGTGGCGTTGGCGAGCACCGCGCTGGCCGCCCCGACCCGGCTCTTCCGGCCCACCAGGGTGGCCTCGGGGGCCCCGCCCAGCTGCTCGGCCGCGTCGAGCACCGCGCGCCCGAACGGCTCGCGGCAGGAGGCGAGGCAGCTGCCGAGCGTGTCGAGCGCGAGGAGGCGGGCGCGGGCGGTGACGTCGGCCGGGACGGCCTCGAGGCTGAAGCGGGAAACGAATCGCGCGATGCGACGAGCGACCGACGGGGACGCGGCGGGGGAGGCTGGCACGGCCGTCGGCCCTTTCTACTGAAGCGGTCCGGCGATGTCAACGACGATCTTCCCCGTCGTTCTCCGCGCGCCGCACACGACGCTGGCGGAGGCGCCGCGTCGGCGCTATGATGCGCCCACCAATGGACGAGACGGCGACCGCGCGCGTCACCGGTGTGGCGCGGGTCTTCGACCTACACGGGCTGAAGGCGTTCGCTCCCGACCGGAGGGTGCGCAAGATGCTCTTCAAGACCGACCAGCTCTGGTCGGAGATCGCCTGCTACGAGCCCGGGCAGTCCACCGTCATGCACCAGCACCCGCGCGAGGAGGAGGCCATCTTCGTGCTGGAGGGCACCGCCCACATGTCCATCGACGGGCAGGAGGTGGTGGTGCCCGCGGGCTCGATCGTGCACTTTCCCGACCGCGTGCTGCACGACGTGCGCAACCTCGGGCCCGGCCGCTGCGTCATCATGTTCCTCAAGGTCAATCCCAAGGTGCTGCGCGATGGGTAACGTGGAGCGCTGCGACAAGACCCTGCCGCTCAACGAGATGATCTTCTACGTCCGGCGAGACGCGGCGCTGCGGGCGCGCTGGCTCACCGATCTCGCCGGGCTCGCGCGCGAGTTCGGCCTCGGCCAGGCCGAGTACGAGGCCCTGCGGGACCGCGACGTGCGCCGGCTGAACGAGATGGGGGTGCATCAGTACTACATCCCGCAGATCCTGCGCCTGTTCTACGGGGCCTCCGCCAACAGCAACGCCCACCCCGCCCTGGAGGCCTATCGCAAGGCGTATCCCGAGGAGGCGGCGGCCTCCGACCAGTTGCAGGCGCGGCTCGCCCGCGGCCAGGGCTGACCATGGCCCAGGTGGTGGCCGCGATGGCGCTCACCCACTCGCCCGGCCTCACCGGCTGGTTCGATCGCGCGCCCGCGGGCCAGCAGCGGGAAGCCCGCCGGGCGCTCGACACCATGCGGGAGCGGCTGCGGGCGGCGCGTCCCGACGTGATCCTGCTCTTCAGCAACGATCACCTGCTGAACTGGCCGATCAGCAACACCCCCGAGTACACGGTGGGCATCGGGGCCGAGCACGTCGGGCCCGCCGACTGGTACGACGAGTGGCTCGCGCTGGAGAAGTACCGCATACCCGGGCACCCCGCGCTCGCCCGGTACCTGGTGAACGAGGGCGCGCGGAGGCGGCTGGCGCTCGCCTACCTGCGCGACATGCAGTTCGACGACGGGGTCTCGGTGCCCATGCACTATCTCAACCCGGAGGGCGACGTCGCGCTCGTCCCGGTGACCATGAACTGCACGGTGCCCCCGATCCCCACCCCCGAGCGGGCCTACCAGGTCGGCGTCACGTTCCGCGACATGGTGCGCGCCTACCCGGGCGCGGAGCGGGTGGCGGTGGTCGCCACCGGCGGGCTGTCCCACGAGCCGGGCGGGCCGCGCTACTTCTGGGTGGACGAGGCGTTCGATCGCTGGTTCCTCGATCTGCTCACCGCGGGCGATCACGCGACACTGCTGCGCGAATGCACGCTCGAGCGCATGGAAGAGGCCGGCTCCGGCGGCACCGCGGAGCTGCTGGCGTGGATGGTGGCGCTCGCGTTCACCACCGGTCCCGCCGACGTGCTCGCGTACATGCCGGCGATCGCGTGGCGCTCGGGAACCGGGATGGTGGTGTGGCCGAACGTGAGGAACTGACACTCTGCAATGCCTTGCAAGCGTCCTCCCGCGGACGACCGGAGTGACACGTGAGAATCGTAGATCATCGTCCCCCCGCTAAGTCCAAGCCCCGCATGACCCGGACTGCTGGCTCCGTTCTTGCTCCCTCCCGGCCGGTTGGGAGAGTGGCGATGAGCGGGCCTTCAGTCGAGCGAGAGACCTCCCCGTCCGTGTTCCGCAAGCCGGTGGCTCCGCCGCCCGAGCGCGTCGCGGCGCGTCGGGGCCCGGAGGCCCGCGGCGACCGCAGCCTCACGATCCCCCGGTCGGTGGCGTCCTCGCTGTCCCGCACCGTGCGCGAGCAGCTCGCGTACCTCACCCCGGACCAGCAGCGCGCGTTCCTCTGGCGGTATCGCGCGCAGGCCAAGTCCCCCCTCGTCGCGTTCCTGTTCCTGCCGCTCGGCTGGCACTATCTCTACCTCCGCAAGCGCGGCCTGCAGGTGCTGTTCTGGCTCACCCTGGGCGGGCTGACCGCGTGGTGGGTGCTCGACTTCTTCCGCATCCGCCGCCTGGTGCGCGACTACAACCGTCGGGTGGCGGTCCACGTCATGCGCGCCCTGTGGGGCTAGGAGCGCCGGCTCCCTTCACCCGCGTCAGCGGATGCGACCTGTGCCGGGCGGCCCGGATCACGCCCTGGTACCACGAGGACGACATCTGCTGGATCGCCGAGTGTGACGTCTGCGACGTGCCCATGGTGGTGTGGCGCCACCACGGGACCGAGCCCCCCGCCGAGCACAAGGCCCACATGCACGCGCGGCTCCGCGAGATCGCCCCGCGGGTGCTCGGCGGCGAGTGCTGCATCGACGATCACATGCGCAACATCCCCGACCACTACCACGCCCACGGCCGGCCCAAGGGCGGGTTCTTCGGTCCCCGCACCCGGCGGTAGCCTCCGGGCGTTTCCACCTCAGGGAGGAACTCATGGCCGAGAGCGAGCTGCACCGGAAGGGCAACGAGATCCGCCGCCGGCTGCTGGGCGACGCGTACGTGGAGCGCGTGAACGCCACCACCTACCAGGATCCGATCATGCGCACGTTCATCGACGTGGCGACCGAGAACGTGTTCGGGGCGCTGTGGGCGCGACCCGGCCTCGATCTGAAGACCCGCACGCTCGTGTGCGTGGTCTCCGATGCGGCCACCGGCCGGGAGCCCGAGCTGCGAATCCATCTCCGGATGGCCCTCAATCAGGGATGGACCGAGAAGGAGCTGACCGAGGTCCTCATCCACATGTCGGGCTACGTGGGCGTGCCGATCATCCGGGAGGCCATGATCTGCGCCCGCGACGTGTTCGCCGAGGTCCGCGCCGAGCGCTGACGTCCCCGAGCCGGCGTCACGCGGTGTCAGACGGCCGGCCGTGTCGAGCCACAACCGCTCGGAAAGATTACCGATTAGGCGCAAGTAGCTAATTTTTTGCGCATCACTGCTCCCCCGGGGGTGGCACTTCTCGTGCACATCCGGGCGCCGTGGCTTCCGGCGCCGACATCCTCCTGATCGACGACGACCCGGTCGTGCGGGAGACGGTCGGCGAGGTCCTCCGCGAGCACGGCCACCACGTCGACCCGGTCGAGGGTGGCGAGGCCGCGCTCGCCCGCTTCGGCCGTTCCCGCCCGGTCGACCTGGCGATCGTCGACTACCGCCTGCCCGACATCTCGGGGCTCGACCTGCTCCGCCGCATCAAGACGCGCTCGCCGGACACCGAGGTCATCCTGATGACCGGCCACGCCTCGCTCGACAGCGCCCTCGCCGCGATGGCCGGAGACGCCTCGTCGTACCTGGTGAAGCCGGTCGATACCGCGCAGTTGCTCTCCACCGTGGACCGCGCCCTGGCCCGCAAGGGGCTGCTCCGCGCGCTGCGCGACTCCGAGGAGCGCTATCGCCTCATCGCCGAGAGCATGACCGAGGCGCTCTTCCTGCTGGACCTGGACGGCGCGCTCGCGATGGTGAACGCCTACGGCGAGCAGCTGACCGGCTTCCGCTCCGACGAGCTGATGGGCCGGCCGGTGTTCTCGGTGCTGGACCGCGCGGGTGCCATGCTGGTGCGCGAGGGCCTGGAGGCGGTGCGCAGCGGCCGCAAGGTCGCGCCCCGGTTCGAGTGCCAGGTGGTCCGCCGCGACGGCCGCCGCACCCCGGTCGAGGTCACGTGCACCAGCATCGTGCGCCAGGGCGAGGTGGTGGGCTGGCTCGCGGTGGCCCGCGACATCTCGGAGCGCAAGCAGGCCCAGGCCGTGCAGGCCCTGCTGTCCTCCATCGTCGAGTCGTCGGAGGACGCCATCGTCGGCCGGACCCTGGAGGGGCGCATCATCAGCTGGAATCCGGCCGCGGAGCGCCTTTACGGCTACTCCGCCGAGGAGGCGATCGGCCGCTCGATCTCGCTCATCGTGCCTCCCGAGCGCCGCGACGAGCTGCCCGGCATCCTGGTGCGCCTGCACCACGGCCAGCGCATCAGCAACTTCGAGACGGTGTGTCTCACCAAGGCGGGCCGACGCATCGACGTGAGCCTCACGATCTCGCCGATCCGGGACGCGGCGGGCCGGGTGACCGGCGCCTCCACCACCGCGCGCGACATCACGGGACGGCTCCGCGCCGAGCGGACCGCGCGCGCCCTGTCCCAGGTCGGCCACGAGCTGCTGGGCACCCTCGAGCTCGACCAGATCGCCTCCCGCATCGTGCGCGCGGTGCTCGACGTCTTCCAGGCCCAGCGCGCGGTGCTGTACGAGCTGGAGCCCGAGTCCCGCACCCTGGTGTGCGTGGCCGCCGCGGGCCCGGCGGACGCCGCGAAGTGGGTGGGCTGCCACTTGCCGGCGGGGGCGGGGATCGCGTGGCTCGCGGTGAACGCGCGCCACATGGTGGCCTCCGAGGGGGCCACCGAGGACGGCCCGCTCGGCGAGCGCGCGCACGAGCCGTTCGTGGAGGAGTCGGGCCAGTCGGTGATCGCGGTGCCGCTCATGGGCCAGGAGCGCGTCCTCGGCGCCCTCATGGTGGGCAGCGATGCGGACCGGGTTTACACCGCCGAGGAGCAGCACCTGCTGGCCGTCTTCGGCGATCAGGCGGCCCTCGCGTTGCGCAACGCGCAGCTCTTCACCGAGACCGAGCGCGGCCGCTACATCGCGGAGCGGCTGGCCGCGGTGGCGCGCAGCGTGCCCCACTCGCTCACCTTCGCCGCGCTGGGCCGGCAGATCGCGGACGGCATCGCCGGCCTCCTCGACGCGCGCGCGGCCGCGGTCTACCGGCTGAACCCCGAGACCTGGGAGCTGGCGCGCGTGGCCACCTCCTCGGGGCCGGGCGCGGCCAGCGGGGCGGACGTGACCCTGCCGCGCGGAGCCGGCATCGAGGGTGTGGCCGCGGCGACCCGGCAGCCGGTGCCGACCGGCGATCTGCTCGCGGATCCGCGCGTCGCCCTGAGCCCGGAGGCCCGTCGGGAGGTGGCCGCCACCGGCTGCGGCGCCGCGCTGGCCTTGCCGCTCCTGGTGCAGGGCCGCGTGGTGGGCGCGATCGCCGCCCGGGACCGCACCGGTCGGACCTGGAGCGCGGAGGACATCGCGCTGGCCCGGGCGTTCGCGGACCAGGCCGCGGTGGCGATGGACAACAGCCATCTCTACCAGAGCCTGCAGTCCGCGCTCGACGAGGTGCGGGCCGGCCAGCAGGAGCTGATCGAGACCGAGCGCCTCCGCGCGATCGCCTCGCTGACCGACGGGGTGACCGACTACGTGCGGCAGGTGCTGCAGATGATCATGGGCAAGGTGCAGGTGGTGCTGCCCCAGCTGGAGGGCACGCCCGGGCACGAGCAGCTCGCCTCCATCAAGACCACCGTGAAGGAGGCCGCCATGGTGCTCAAGCGGCTGCAGTCCTTCGCGGAGGTGCGCACGGTGAGCGCGGCGCCGCCGCTCGACTTCAACGACGTGGTGCAGGCCGCGCTCGACGCCACCCGGCCGTGCTGCACCATCGGAGACGGCGCCGACGCGCGCCACGTGGCGGTGGGCTTCGACCGCGGCGCGCTGCCGCCGGTGGCGGGCGAGGCGTCGGGGCTGATCGAGGCGGTGACCGGCGTGCTGATGAACGCGATCGAGGCCCAGCCGGAGGGCGGGACGATTGCGGTGAAGACCTGGGCCGACGACGCCCATGTCCTCTGCACGGTGCGGGACGGCGGCCCCGGCGTCAGCCCGGACGCGCAGCGCCGGGCCCTGGAGCCGTTCTTCACCACCAAGGCGGGCGAGCACAAGGGCCTGGGGCTGAACGTCGCCTACGGGTTGCTGCGACGCCACGGCGGCGATCTGGAGATCGCGCCCGCGCCGGAGCGCGGCACCGTGGTGACCGTGCGGCTACCGGTCCTGCGTCCCGCCGACTAGCCGGCGGCGGGCAGCTCCACCCAGAAGGTGCTGCCCGCTCCCTCCACGCTCTCCACCCCGATCCGCCCGCGGTGCGCCTCCACGATGCTGCGGGTGATGGCGAGCCCGAGCCCGGTGCCCGAGATGCCCGACGTGGAGGCGTTCCGGACCCGGTAGAACTTGTCGAACACGTGCGGCAGGTCGCGCGCGGGGATGCCGATGCCGTTGTCGACCACGCGAAGGCGGACCGGCGCGCCGTCGTCCGTCGCGGCCTCCACCACCACCTCGACCCGGCCGCCCTCCCGCGTGTACTTGACCGCGTTGCCGACGAGGTTCGCCAGCACCTGAGCGAGGCGCGCGCGCACGCCGACGACGCGGGCGGCCGGCGGGGCGCGCCGCGAGACCGCGATGCCCTTGCTCTCCGCCTGGGCAGCCTGCGCCCGGATCGCGTCCTCGACCATCTCCACGAGGTCGAGGGGCTCCCCCGGGCCTTCGAGGCCGGCCTCGATCTTCCCCAGGTCCAGGAGGTCGCTCACCAGCGCGGTCATCTGGTTCGCGCTGCGCAGGATGCGCTGACAGCGCTCGCGATAGGCGTCCGCGCCGGTGGACGGCACCGTCCTGGCCAGCAGCTCGGCGGTCATCGCGATGGCCATGATCGGGCTCTTCAGGTCGTGCGAGACCGTGTTCACGAAGTCGTTCTTCATCTGCTCGAGGTTCTTGAGCAGGGTGATGTCGCGCAGGATCGCGGCGAGGCCGACCGATTCTCCGTACTCGGTCGTGACGAACACCAGGCTCGCCTGCGCGACGCGGCCGTCGGGCAGGGCCAGCTCGGCGACGCCCGGCTGCCAGGCCTCGAACAGGCGGCGGAGCGGCTCGTGGGCCAGCGCCTGCCCGAACGGTCGGCCCACCGCGCCCTCCGCGGTGAGCCCCAGCATCGCGTGGGCGGCCGGGTTGACGAGGAGCACCAGCCCGTTCTGGCCCACCATCACCACCGCGTCGGCGGTGCTGGTGAGGACCGCGGCCAGCGTCCCCCGCTCGTCCGCCAGCGCCTGGTAGGCCCGGCACGTCTCGAACGCTCCCGACACGCCGGCCGCGAGGAGGCTGGCGATCTCCAGGTCGTCCAGGGTGTAGGGCGCGCTCCGGCGCGCGAAGAGCAGCGCGCCCTGCACCTCGGGCCCGCGGCGGATGGGCACGGCGAGCGCGGCCTGGAGCCCCGCGCGCACGAGGACGCCGTCGAGATCCGGGGCCCCGTCGGTGATGCGCCCGAGCTCGCCGACCAGGTGGGCGCGGCCGGTGCGGATGGCGCGGCCGGGCAGCCCCTCGTCGCGGGTGAAGAGCCGGAAGGCGATCGCCTCCCCGGACAGCGGGGCGAGCGAGTGCACGACGTAGCCCAGCTGCTCGGCGTCCTCCAGGCAGGCCGCGAGATAGTCGTGCGGCAGCACGGCGTGGGCCTGCTCGGCGAGGATCTGGAAGACGTGCGTCGGGACGGGAGAGCCGGAGAGCCCGATGAGCAGCTCCCCCACGCGGCGCAGCCGGCCGGCCAGCGGCTCGATCGACTCCGCGCCCGGCGCCATGAGGCCCTAGCGGCCTTCCATGATCTCCCGCATCCGTCGGAACGTCAGCATCCGGCGCCGGTTGGCCTCCGGCATCTTCTCGAGGTCCACCGGCTGGGCCACGGTGAGGCCGTAGGCCTCGTAGGTCGGGATGTCGCCGTCCGCGAGCGCGGTCAGCTTCTGCTTCCGCTCGAACGCGGCCGCCACGTACGGGGCCAGCTCCCGAGCCTTGCGGGCCGCGCGGGCGGCCTCCCGCTCCTGGAACTCGGGCATGACCGCGGAGGCGAACAGCTCGAGCGCCTCGCAGATGTGCTCGTGGCGGTTCCGGCCGCTCTGCTGGATGAAGATCGTCTGGTCGACCCCGTAGTCCTCGAACGCGCGCAGCGCGGCGCGCAGCTCGTCGGGGGTGCCGATGCAGCCGGTGCCGCCGCCCAGCACCGCGAGATCCAGCTCGGCCCGCACGCGCTCGAACGTGTCCCAGATGTCGGTGCGCCCCGGAGTGTGCCGGCCGAACACGTAGTGATGGCCCAGCGCGAACTGGAAGAACCGGAAGCCGTCGGTTCCCCGGCGGCGCGCCTCCTCCGGGTCCGGGTGGCACGAGAAGCCGGTGACCATGGCCACGTTGGGATTCACCGCGTGTCCGATCGGCACGCACTCGCGCTTGAAGGTCTCGTAGTAGTCGTCGACCCAGTGCTTGGCCTCCGCGGGATCGATGAACGCGAAGGTCAGGGCCCCCATGCCGAGCTGGGCCGCGAGATGGATGGTCTCCCGGTTGGAGCACGCGACCCAGAGCGGTGGATGCGGCTTCTGCACCGGCTTCGGGACCACGTTGCGGATCGGCATCGAGAAGTACTTGCCCTGAAAGCCGGGGTAGGGATCGAGCGCGAGCATGTGGGCGACCTGCTCGGTGCTCTCGCGCCACATCGCCCGGCGCTCCGCCGGATCGATGCCGAAGCCCTCCAGCTCGGCCCGCGACGCGGACTCCCCGGTGCCCCAGTCGACGCGGCCGCCGGAGACCAGATCGAGCGTGGCCAGCCGCTCGGCGACGCGGGCGGGATGGTTGTACGGAGGCGGCATGAGGACGATCCCGTGACCCAGCCGGATGCGTCGGGTGCGCTGCGAGGCGGCGGCGAGGAAGACCTCGGGCGCCGAGGAATGCGAGTACTCCTCGAGGAAGTGGTGCTCGACCTCCCACGCGTAGTCGATGCCGAGCCGGTCGGCGAGCTCGACCTGGCTCAGCGCGTCCTGGAAGAGCTGCTGCTCGCTACCCTCCGCCCACGGGCGGGGCAGCTGGTGCTCGTAGAAGACCCCGAATCGCATGCTCGCTCGCGCTCCTTTCGCACGCCGGCCGCCGGCCGCGCGTGGGCCATCGTAGCGCAACCGGCGGCCGGGAGGCGAGCGAGCGGGACCGCTACGGCGATTCCGCGAAGGGCACGATCGGCGCGGGGCCGGTGGGGAGGGCCGGGGTGATCGGCGCCGTGCTCGGCTCCGCCCACGAGCGGGCGGCAGGCTGGGCGGGCACGTCGCCGTCCTGGAGGACGACCTGGGAGGCGCGCTCGGGCCGAGGCGCCGGCAGCGGCACCATGGTGGGACGTGCGCTGCCGGAGGTGGCGAGCATTCGGACCGGGGGAGCCGACCGCGTGGTGCGGCTCGTCCACACCGGCGCGGGGATCGGGCGGGCCATGACCCGCTCCGCGGCCTGACGGTCACCCATCTTGCGGAGCACCCGGGCCACGAAGCGTCGCGTCTCCGGGTACGGGGGGATCCCGCGGTAGCGGATCACGTTCTGCTCGCCCGCGTTGTAGGCCGCGAGCGCCAGCGGCAGGTCGCCCTTGAAGGTATCGAGCATGGCCCGGAGATGGCTGGCGCCCGCGTCGATGTTCTCGTCGGGGCTGTGCGGATCGCGCACCCCGATCATCTTGGACGTCTGGGGCATGAGCTGCATGAGACCGCGGGCGCCCTTGGGAGAGACCGCCTCGTGGTCCCAGTTCGACTCGACGGAGATGACCGCCGCGATCAGCGACTCGGAGAGACGATACCGCTGGGCCGCCGCCTTGATGTAGTCGGGAATGGCGGCGAGATCGTACTCGGGAGAATCCGGCTCGTCGGCCTCGTTGTCGGCCTCGGGCGCGGTCTCTTCCTGCGCCACCATCGCCTTCGCGGCGAGCGGCACCGACGGGGTGCCCACCACGAACAGCACGAGCAGGCCGAGCGCGGCCGCGATGGAGGGCATCGGTGCGAGCCACTGCGCGCGCTCCCAGTCGGGAAAGAGCGCGAGCTGGCGTTCGTCGGCGTGAACATACCGATTCCAGATCCGGGCGAGTCGGGAGTGCATGAAGGACCTCCGGCTGGGGGTCCTTCATGCGAGGGGGGTGCCAACCGGTAGGCCACTTCCGGCTTTTGATTTCAACTAGTTGCGGGCTGACACAAAGGGGCGGTGCCGCATCGCGGCCAGAGTGACGGCGCTCAAGTCAGCCGCCTGACAGTGGGCTCAGCTGCGCGTGATCTGACCGATGCCGGGCAGCCGCCCGAGGAAGTTGCCGGTCACTCCGCCGTCGACCACCAGATCGTGGCCGTTCACGTACCGCGCGTCGGGTCCGAGCAGGAACGCGATGACGTCGGCCATGTCCTCCGGCGTCGCCACGCGCCCGATGGGGACGAGCGCATCGCGCGCGCTGGCCACCGCGGCATCCGCGTAGACCTTCTCGGTCATGCCGGTGCGTACCATGCCCGGCGAGACGCTGTTGACCCGGATGCCGTCGCGCCCGAACTCCTGCGCCAGCACCGCCACCAGCATGATCAGCGCGGCCTTGCTCGGCCCGTACGGGCCGAGATTCGCGTGCGGGTTGCTGCCCGACATCGACGCCACTGCGACGATGGCCCCGCGCGAGGCGGCGAGCGCGGCGTGACCCGCCTTCGCCAGCAGCCACGTGGCGCGCGTGTTCACCGCGAACATCCGATCCCAGTCCTCGACCGCGTAGCCGACGAGCGGTCCCGGACGGTTCACTCCCGCGTTGCTCACGATGGCGTCGAGGCCGCCCCAGCGCGCGGCCGCTTCGCCGACCACCCGGGCGGGCGCGTCCACGGTCGCCATGTCCCCGTGGAGCGGCAGCGCGGCGGCGCCCAGGCTCTCGAGCTCCTTCACCAGCGTGTCGAGCGCGGCGGAGGGCTTCCCCGGTGAAGGGAAGAGATCCACCGCCGCGATCTGCGCCTTCCGCCCCGCCGCCCGGGCGTCGCGCGCCAGCCGGAGGCAGGTGGCGCGGCCGATGCCGCTCGCCGATCCCGTGACCAGCGCGCGCACCCTCACGCCCCCGTGAAGGTCTTGCCTTCGCCGGCCAGCCGGTCCAGCAGCGGCGCCGGCGCCCACTCCTCGCCGTGCGTCTTCCGCCACTCGTTCATGCGATCGCGGATGGTCTTGAGCCCCACCTGGTCCGCCCAGAACATCGGGCCGCCGCGGTAGACCGGCCAACCGTAGCCGTAGACCCAGATGACGTCGATGTCGCTGGCCCGGATCGCGATCTTCTCCTCCAGGATCTTGGCGCCCTCGTTGACCATCGGACAGAGCAGGCGGGCCAGGATCTCGTCCTCGCCGATCTTGCGGCGGGTGATGCCCATCTCGCTCGAGACCTCGACGATGATCTTCTCCACCTCCGGGTCCGGGATCGGGGTGCGGTCGCCCTTCTCGTAGCGGTAGTAGCCGGACCCCGTCTTCTGCCCGAAGCGGCCCAGCTCGCAGATGCGGTCCGCCACCGGCGACTTCACGCCCTTGCCCTTGCGGATGCGCCAGCCCACGTCGAGGCCGGCCAGGTCTCCCATCGCGAAGGGACCCATCGGGAAGCCGAAGTCGGTCAGCACCTTGTCGACCTCGTGGGGCAGCGCGCCCTCCAGGATGAGCTTCTCGGCCTCGCGGCCCCGCTGGTGCAGCATGCGGTTGCCCACGAAGCCGTAGCAGACGCCGACCAGCACCGGCACCTTGCCGATCCGGCGCCCCACCGCCATCGCGGTGGCGATCACGTCCTTCGCCGACTTGTTGCCCCGCACCACCTCGAGCAGGCGCATGACGTTGGCGGGGCTGAAGAAGTGCATGCCGATCACGTCCTCCGGACGCCTTGTCGCGGAGGCGATCTCGTTCACGTCGAGGGTGGAGGTGTTGGTGGCCAGCACCGCCCCCGGCTTGCAGATGCGATCGATCTTGGCGAAGACCTCCTTCTTGACCGGCATCTCCTCGAACACCGCCTCCACCACGATGTCGGCGTCGGCGATCTTCGACCAGTCGGTGGTACCGGAGATGAGCCCCATGCGCTTCTCGACGTCCGCCATGGTGAGGCGGCCGCGGGAGGCGGTGGCCTCGTAGTTCTTCCGCACCACGCCGAGGCCGCGGTCGAGCGCCTCCTGGGTCACCTCGACCACCGTGACCGGGATGCCCGCGTTGGCGAAGTTCATGGCGATGCCGCCGCCCATCGTCCCCGCCCCGAGCACCGCCGCCTTGCGGATCTCGCGGGTCGGAGTGTCGGGCGGCACGTCCGGGATCTTGGCCGCCTCGCGCTCCGCGAAGAAGAAGTAGCGCTGGGCCTTGGACTCGGGGGAGACGAGCAGCTCCTGGAAGAGCTCGCGCTCACGCTTGAGGCCCTGGTCGAACGGCAGATTGACCGCCGCCTCCACCGCCTTGATGCAGTTCTCGGGCGCGCGGAAGCCCCGGGTCTGGCGCGCCACCGACTTGCGGAAGTCCGCGAAGATCTCGGGCTTGCCGCGGGCCGCCGCGATCTTGTCGTCGAGGTCACGGATCTTCTTGAGCGGCCGCTTCTCACGGATCACCTTCTCCGCGAAGGCCACCCCGGCCGCGGTCAGGTCGCCGTCGACGATCTCGTCGATGAGCCCGACCTTGAGGGCCTCGTCGGCGCCGATGGGGTCGCCGCTCACGATCATCGACAGCGCCTTCGGCACCCCGACCACGCGCGGCAGCCGCTGGGTGCCGCCCGCCCCGGGCAGGATGCCGAGCTTGACCTCCGGCAGCCCGAAGCGCGCGGTCTTCACGCCCACCCGGTAGTGGCACGCCAGGGTGACCTCGAGCCCGCCCCCCAGCGCGGTGCCGTGGATCGCGGCGATCACCGGCTTCGGCGCGCCCTCGATGAGATCGAGCACCGCGTGGAGGCCGGGCTCCTGCGGCGGCTTGCCGAACTCGGTGATGTCGGCGCCGGCGATGAAGGTGCGCCCCGCGCACGTGATCACGATGGCGTCGACGTCGGGGTCGCCCGCGGCCCGGGTGAGGCCGTCGCGCAGGCCCTGTCGCACGTGCTGGCTCAGCGCGTTCACGGGCGGGTTGTTCACGGTGAGCACCGCGATGCGCCCGCGGCGGTCGAGATCGACGGACTTGGTGATGGCGGTCATGGCCTTCTCCTTCAGCGGTGGAAAGTGCCGCCCATGATAAGCGCGCCGGCGCGCCCCGGAAAGGGGCAAGCCGCCGTGTAGGAATGACCGGAGCACTTGCCGGGGTCGCCCGTACCCGGGGCGGGCTCACCCCCCCGGGGGCCCCGTAAGTGCCCGGTCCGATTACCGTCGCCTCGAAGCCGGGAACCGGCATCCGCGATGCGTGCTCCCAAGAGTGGAGGACGACACGTATGAGGATCCCGACTATCGTGGTCTTGCTCCCGGTGGCCGCCCTGTTGGTGGCCCTGGCGCCGGTGGCGGCCTCCGCGCAGCCCTTGACCCTCAAGACCTCTCCGGCGCCGGGCCCGGTTCCGGGCGACCGCGTCGCGCCGGCGGTTCCGGATCGCGATCTCTATCCGCAGAGGCCGTCCCTGCCGCAGACGCCGCACTTCATCGGCCCGCTCTCGCGTGACAGCGCAACCGGCCGGGCGGGCGTGGCCGGCTACACCGCCGCGAACCCCGCGGTGGGCTCCCGCGTGGCGGGCGATCACGACAATCCGGGCTGGCCGTCCATCGGGGTCGTCTTCGAGTGGGGCCGGAGCCACCGGGCGAACTAGCGCGCGAGGGCGCTCGACCCCGCGGCTCGCCGGCTAGCGGATCTCGCGTGATGTCTTCTCGACGAAGCGCGAGACGCCGTCGGCGTCGAGCGAACGGGGCGGCAGCAGCACCAGGCGGTGGACGCCGAGCGCGGCGAGGTGGTCCGCGGTCGCGCGGTCCATCGCGGCGCCCCCGCGCGTGGGCCGCGGGGTCACGCTGATCTCGAGCGGCCCGAGCGCGGCGGGCCGCTCGTAGCGCTCGGCCGCCTCGCGGAGGCCCTCCAGGCAGCGGCGCACGCCCGCCGCGTCCAGGGCGAAGCCGTACCAGCCGAAGCCCTGCTCCACCGCGCGTCGGAAGGCGGCCGGCGTGTGCCCGCCGATGACGATGGGCGGGTGCGGCCGCTGGACCGGCTGAGGGTGCGCCTGCACGTTCTCGAAGGCCGCGAAGAGGCCGTGGTGCGAGGGCCGGGCCTCCGCCCAGATGGCGCGCATCGCGGCCAGGTAGTCGTCGGTCATGGGGCCGCGGCTCTCGAACGGGATTCCGAGGGCCCGGAACTCCGGCTCGAGATAGCCCACGCCCACGCCGAAGATCAGCCGGCCGCCGGAGAGGACGTCCAGGGTCGCGAGCTGCTTGGCCAGCACCAGCGGATTGCGCTGCGGCACGATGATGATGCCGGTGGCGAGGCGGATGCGGGTGGTGTGGGCGGCGAGGAAGGCGAGCGCCACCACGGGGTCGGTGATGCGATCTTCCGGCGCGAGCGGCGAGGGCGGCGCCTGGGGGTCCGGCAGCACCACGTGCTCGCCGCCCCACAGGGAGTCGAAGCCGGCGGCTTCCGCGGCCCGCGCGATCCGGGCCGCGCCCTCCGGGTAGGTGCACGGCCCGGACGTCATCGAGAAGAGGCCGAGCGCGAGCGCCATCAGGCGGAGATCTGCAGCGCGAGCGCGCGCTCCCGGAGGGCCGGGGGCAGGGGCGCGGGGCGCCGCGCCTCCTGGTCGAAGTGCACGCCCGACTGCTCGAGCGAGGCGACCACCTCGCCGGCCGGCTCCCGCGTCATCACGTGGAGCAGGCGGAGCGAGGAGTTGCCCACGTGCGTGAGCGCCGAGCGCACGCGCAGCAGGTCGCCCGCCCGCAGGGGGGCGCCCACCTCGAGCTGGAACTCGAAGGTGGAGAAGCCGCGCCGCTGCTCGCGCATGTAGGCGGGCGTCATCCCGAAGGCGGCGATGGCGTGGCCGTTGGCCGCCGAGAAGCGGTGCACGTAGTGCGACAGGCCGGCCGCCCCCGAGACGTCCAGCTCCGCCGGCTTCACGGTGTCGCGCGCGCTGTCGCGGAAGCCGGCCGAGCCGGCGGGCCGCGGCCGCCGCTCGCGGGCGGGACCGTCCCACGCGATCCGGCGGAGGTCGATGCGCCGCGCGACCGCGGCGGGCAGCGCGGCCGGCACCCGCACGCGCTGCTCCACGGTGGTGCAGAGCGCGGCCGCGCCGGAGTCGACGAGCTTGTGACCGAGCCGGAGGGCGCCCGTCTCCGCCTCGATCACGCCGCTCTCCACGTGCATGAGGTCGCCCACCCGCAGCTCGCGCTGGTAGCGCACGAAGCAGTCGACGGTGCGCGTGTCCTCCGGGCCCAGGCCCAGGTCCGCGAGGAGCGCCGCCGCCGCGTCCGCGATGCGGGCGAAGTAGTACGCCACCGTGAAGTGATCGTTGTGATCCACCTCCCAGCGGAACACGGTGCCGCGATACGTCTCGAGCCAGTCGCCCACGCCCGCCCCCGGATCAGATGTAGACCGCCTTCATGGCGGGGGCCGGATAGCGCGTACCTGCCGCCGCGCCCACCGGGATCGCCTCGCTCAGCGCGCTGACCTCGGCGGGGGTCAGGGCGATCTCGGCCGCGGCCACGTTCTCCTCGAGGCGCGCCTTCCGCTTGGTCCCGGGAATCGGCACGATGTCGCGCCCGCGGGCCAGCAGCCAGGCCAGCGCGAGCTGGCCGGGGGTGCAGCCCTTCTGCCGGGCCATCTCGATCAGCGGCCGCACCAGGGCCAGGTTCTTCTTGAGGTTCTCGTCCTGGAAGCGCGGGTGGTCGCGTCGCCGGTCGTCGGGCGGGATCTCGTCCGCGCTGTGGGTGCTGCCGGTGAGCAGGCCCCGGCCGAGCGGGGAGTAGGCCACGAAGGAGATGCCGAGCTCGCGGAGGGTCGGCAGCGTCTGCTCCGCCTCCTCGCGATAGAGCAGGGAGAACTCGGACTGGAGCGCGGTGATCGGGTGCACCGAATGCGCGCGGCGGATGGTGGCCGGCGCCGCCTCCGACAGCCCCAGGTAGCGGACCTTGCCCCGCTCCACCAGCCGGGACATCGCGCCCACCGTCTCCTCGATGGGCACGGCGGGGTCCACGCGGTGCTGGTAGTAGAGGTCGATCGTGTCCACGCCGAGGCGCTTGAGGCTGGCGTCGCACGCCTGAGGGACGTACTCGGGCCGGCCGTTGACCCCCGCGGTGCCGTCGGGCTTGCGCATGTTGCCGAACTTGGTGGCCAGCACCACCTGGTCCCGCTTGCCGCGGAGCGCCCGGCCCAGCAGCTCCTCACCCTGCCCCCAGCCGTAGAGGTCCGAGGAGTCGAAGAAGTTGACGCCCAGGTCCAGCGCCCGGTGAACCACCGCGATGGACTCGGCCTCGTCCGCCTTGCCGTAGACGTTGGACATGGACATGCAGCCGAGGCCGATCGCGGAAACGACGAGTTCGCTCTTGCCGAGTGTGCCGCGTTCCACGAGGTCCTCCTCAGGTTCGCAAAAGTTGGATAGGATACGGCGACCGATTCTATCCCAAGACGGAGGGGCGGGCGACCGGTGCCTCACGACGTGACGCTGCTGCGGGACATCGCGCTCGGCATCATCTTCGCGGCCCTCCTCGGCCACGCGGCCCGCCTGCTGCGCCAGCCGCTCCTGCTCGGCTACATCGCGGGTGGCATCCTGCTGAGCGACCAGATGGGGCTCGGCATCGTCACCGACGCCGACAGCATCGAGCTCATCTCCGAGATCGGGCTCATCCTGCTGCTGTTCATCATCGGGCTCGAGATCGACCTGCGCGAGCTCCGGCGCCTGGGCCGCTCGATGCTGGCCCTCGGGATCGGGCAGTTCGTGATCAACTCGCTCCTCGGGCTCGCGTTCTTCTCCTGGCTCGGCTACCGGGTGGGCGGCGGCCGCTTCGACCTCGTGTACCTGGCCATCGTGATCTCGCTGAGCTCGACCCTCATCGTGGTGAAGCTGCTGCGCGAGAAGTTCGAGCTCAAGGTCCTCTCCGGCCGGCTCACCCTCGGGGTGCTGGTGGTGCAGGACATCTGGGCGATCCTCTTCATGGCGGTCCAGCCGAGCCTCGCCGAGCCGGGCGTGCTGCGGATCGCGCAGTCCATCGGGGGCGGGGCGGTGCTGGTGGGTGTCGCGTTCCTGGCCAGCCGCTTCATCCTGGCCCCGCTCCTCGAGATCTCCGCGAACCGGCCGGAGCTGGTGCTGATCTCCTCGGTGGCGTGGTGCTTCGGCATCGCGGGCTTCGCGGACCAGCTGGGCCTGTCCCGCGAGATGGGGGCCCTCATCGCGGGGGTGAGCATCTCCGCCTTCCCCTACGGCTCCGACGTGATCTCCAAGGTCACCGGGGTGCGCGACTTCTTCGTCACGCTCTTCTTCGTGGCCCTCGGCATGAAGGTACCGATCCCCACCCCGGACGTGCTGGGTCAGTCGGTGCTGATCGTGCTGTTCGTGCTGGCGAGCCGGATGGTGTCGGTGGTGCCGCTGGCGCGGCTGCTGGGCGACGGCGCCTACGCGGGCACCGTCACCGCGCTCAACCTGGCCCAGATCAGCGAGTTCTCCCTCGTCATCCTGACCCTCGGGGCGGGGTACGGGCACGTCTCGGAGCACGCGAGCGCGGTGGTGCTGACCTCGATGATCCTCACCTCGCTGCTCTCGCCCTACCTCATCACCTGGAACGACCGCATCGCGCGACTCCTGGTGCGCCCCTTCGGGCGCGGGCCGGTGGCCGCCGCGCCGGCGCTGCGCAGGGAGCGCCTCGCGCCCGAGATCGTGCTGCTCGGCCACTTCCGCATCGCGCAGGCGGTGCTCGACCTGGTGGAGAGCCAGATGCCGGAGCTCAAGGGCCGCATCACCCTGGTGGACTACGACGCGAACCGGGCCCACACCGTGATGGCGCGCGGCTTCCGCTGGGAGTACGGCGACCTCGCCAACCCCGACGCGCTCGAGCATCTGGGCATCGAGGAGGCGCGGATGGTGGTGACCACCATCTCCGACACCTTCCTCAAGGGCATCAGCACCCGGCGTCTGGTCGGCAACCTCCGCCGGCTGGCCCCCCGCGCGGTCATCGTCATGACCGGCGAGGAGAAGGCGGACGCGGTGGACCTGCTCGCCGCGGGCGCCGACCACGTGCTGATCCCGGGCGAGATCACCGGCGAGCGCATCGTGCAGCTCCTCACCGGCGATCCGCCGCCCCCCAGATCCTGACGCGTCGCCCTAGGGGCGGAGCGGCGGGCCGCCCCACCGCTCCAGCATCGCGAACTCCTCCACCGGCTTGCGCCGGAGGCGGGTCAGGCGCTTCACCGGGCGGCCGAGCGGCATCACCGCGGCCAGCGCCACGTGCGAGGGCAGGCCGAGCAGCGCCTGCACCACGGGCTCCCGCGCGGCGGCGAGGGTGGTGATGGTGCCCGCGTAGCCCTCGTGCCGGGCCGCGAGCAGGATGTTCCACGCGAAGGGATAGATGGACGCGCCGCTGATCACGCCCACGCGGTCGAGCTCGGCGTCCATGGACGCGACCACCTTCAGATCGACGCCGATCACCAGCACCACCGCCGCCTTCAGCACCGGCTCGATGAGGCGCGCCGGCGCGGGCGTCCGCTCGATGGTGGCCGCGTCGACCCTGGTGCGATCGATGGTGTTCCACGGGCTCTCCCCGGCCTGCACCTGGGCCGCGTAGCGCTTGGCCGCGGGCTCGGTGGCGGCGGCGAGGCCCTCGCGGGTCTTGCGATCGCGGACCACGATCACCTTCCAGCCCTGCCGGTTGCCCCCGCTGGGGGCGAAGCGCGCGCGGTCGAGGATCCGGTAGAGCGTCGCGTCGGGCAGGGGCTCGTCGGTGAACTCGCGGCCCGAGAAGGTGGTGGTCATCACCTCGTAGAGCTCCATGGGCGGCCTCCGTGGCGGTGTGACGTTCGGATGCGCGGCGGGCGATGCCGCGGCGAGGGGTGAATATACACCGCCGACGGCGGTATATTACGCGCCATGACGACCCCCGCTCCCTCTTCCGCGCTGTCCCTCGACGGCATCCGCGTCATCGATCTCTCCCGCGTCATCGCCGGCCCCTGGTGCGGCGCGTTGCTCGCCGACCTGGGCGCGGACGTCATCAAGGTCGAGGACACCGGACCGGGCGACGAGTCCCGCACGTGGCCGCCGCACAAGGACGGCGAGGCCGCCGCGTACCTGCTCTTCAACCGGAACAAGCGCGGGATCGCGCTGGATCTCAAGCAGCCAGAGGCGGTGGAGGTGGTCAAGCGGCTGGTGAAGACCGCCGACGTGATCATCGAGAACTTCCGCACCGGGACCATGGAGTCCTTCGGCCTCGGGTACGACGTGCTGTCCCGGATCAACCCGCGCCTCATCTACTGCTCGGTGTCCGCGTTCGGGCGCACCGGGCCGCGCAAGGACAGTCCGGGCTACGAGGCGCTCATGCAGGCCTTCAGCGGCATCATGTCGATCACCGGCGAGCCGGGCGGCCAGCCGGTGCGGGCGGGCGTGTCGTTCCTGGATCTCACCACCGGCATCCTGTGCGCGCTGGGCGTCTCGAACGCGATCATCCAGCGTGAGCGGACCAACCTCGGCCAGCGGGTGGACGGCTCGCTGCTCGAGACCGCGGTGAGCCTGCTCGCCTTCCACGCCGAGGGCTACCTGCTTACCGGCGCGCTGCCCCGCCCCCTCGGCTCCGGGCACCCGTCGCTGTCGCCCTACCGCAACTTCCGGTGCCGCGACGGGCAGTGGATCTTCATCGCCGCGGCCAACGACCGCTTCTGGCAGAAGCTGGCGAAGGCCCTGGGCCTCACCGAGCTGGCCGCCGATCCGCGCTTCGCGAAGAACCAGAGCCGGGTCGCCCACCGCGCGGAGCTGGAGGCCATCCTCGAGAAGACCATCGGGGCGCTCGACCGCGAGCCGCTCCTCAAGCGCCTGGAAGAGGCCGACGTGCCGGCGACCCCGGTGAACACGGTGGACCAGGTGATGAACGACCCGCAGACGGTGGAGCGCGGCATCGTGCAGCGGACCCACCACCCGAAGCTCGGCGAGATCCCGGTGGTGGGCACGCCGCTCCACTTCTCCCGCATGGCCCCCGGCGTCCGCCGCGCCGCCCCCCTCCGGGGCGAGCACACCGACGCCGTGCTCACCGACCTCGGCTACTCCGCCGCCGAGATCAAAGCCCTCCGCGACAAGAAAGCCGCGCTCTAGGACGGGGTCAGGTCTTACATTCCGACATTTTTCCCCCGCGGCGCGAGCCGCCGCGGGCGGAAATGTCGGAATGTAAGACCTGACCCCCTCTTAGCCGAACTTGCGGGATTCTTCGCGGCGGTAGGCGCGGAAGGCGATGGCGAGGAAGACGGCGGTGTAGCCGGCGAGCCACGCCAGCGCCACCGCCATCGGCTCGCTGGCCGCCCCCACCGCGCTCCAGGCGAGCTGGCCGTAGTGATAGGCGGGCAGGTACGGCGCCACCGCCCGCACGAAGCCGGGCAGCTGCGAGACCGGCAGGAACAGCCCGGAGGCGAACGACAGCGGCAGGTAGACCAGGTTGGCCGCGGCGGGCGCCACGTTGGGCCCGCAGGTGTAGCCGATGGCGAAGCCCAGCGCGATGAACGGCACCGAGCCCGCGAGCAGCCGCACCACCATGTCGAGCCACACCGCGAGATCCTGCCGCACCCCGCCCACGATCACCGCGTAGACGATGAGCACGACCAGCGACAGCAGCGCGTAGGCCAGCGCGTTGATCACCTTGGCCAGGATCGCGATGAGCGGCGGCAGCGGGGTGGCCCGCATGAGCACGTCGACCTTGAGCCCGCGCTCGGTGGCCACCCCGATGCCGAAGCCGAACACCATCACGCTGCCCACGCTGTAGGCCGCGAACGACGCCACCAGGTACGCCCCCAGATTGGTACCGTTGGGCAGGGTCTGCCCGACGTAGGGCAGCCCGAAGAAGGTGAAGAAGAGCACCGGCAGGGCCACGATGGTGACGCTGAAGGCGGGGATGCGCCAGCGCGTGCGGATCTCGCTGCACGACTGGGCCAGGAGCATGCGCCCGAGCGGGGCGACCGGCCACCGCGTCGCCGCGGGCGCCTCCGTCCGCGCGTCCCCGCTCATGCGCCGGCCTCCCCGCGTCGGGTCAGCGCGAGGAACGCCTCTTCCAGGTCCGCCCCGGTGACCTCGAGATCCGCCACGTCGACCCCGCGCCGGAACAGCTCGCGCAGCACCGCGGCCGGCTCGTTGCTGAGGAGGCTCGCGCGGGTCCCGGTCACGTCGAGCACGCTCACGGGCAGGCCGGCCAGCGCCTCGCGCGCGAGCGGCCGCGCGGTCACCAGCGTGATCTTCTTGCCCGGCACCGCGCCCTTCAGCTCCTGCGGGCTCGCGTCCGCGATCACCCGGCCCCGGTCGATCACCACGATGCGCCGGGCCAGCTCCTCGGCCTCGCGGAGGTAGTGGGTGGTGAACACGATGGTCTTGCCCGCCGCGGCCAGCGCCTGCACGCTCGACACGAAGGCGCGCCGGGCCTCCACGTCCATGCCCACGGTGGGCTCGTCGAGGAACAGCACGTCGGGATCGCCGCAGATCGCCAGCGCGAAGTACAGCCGCTGGCGCTGGCCGCCCGACAGGGTGCCGATGCGCGCGCGCGCCTGCTCGGCGAGCCCGGCCATCGCGATGGCGCGCTCCGCGGGCAGGGGCGCGGGGTAGTACGCGCGGAAGAGGTCGACGATCTCGCGCACGGTCAGCACCGAGGTGGTGCCCGACTCCTGCAGCATGACCCCGCAGCGGCTCCGCGCGCGGCGGTCGGTGGGCGGCAGCCCGAAGAGCCGCGCCCGGCCCGCGGTGGGCTGACGCAGGCCGAGCATGAGGCCGATGGACGTGGTCTTGCCCGCCCCGTTGGGGCCGAGCATCGCGACCACCTCCCCGCGGTGGATCGCGAGGTCCACGCCGCGGAGCGCCTCGACCGTCCCGTAGCGCTTGTGCGCCCCGACCAGCGCGACGACGGGAGCGTCGGGGGGAGCGCCGGGCGGAGCGCTCGACGGAGCCTCGGCCCCGCCCTCATCCCTTGAGGCCGTAGAGCCTCCGCGCGTTGTCGGCGAACAGCTTGCGCTTCTGCACGTCGGTGATGTCGCCGCGGTTCCGGATCTCGTCGAGGGAGGCGGGGTAGCTGTGGTCCCAGTGCGGGAAGTCGGAGGCGTAGACGATCTGGTTCTCGCCCACCAGCCGGAGCGCCTGGGGCAGCAGCCACTCGTCGGCCTCGCAGGAGAAGAAGATGGAGCCGCTCCGCACGTAGTCGCTCGGCTTGCGCGTGAGCGCGGGGGCCTCCGCCGCGCGCTTGGCGTACTCGTCGTCCATCCGCTCCATCCAGTAGGGCGCCCAGCCGCAGCCCGCCTCCAGATACGCGATGCGCAGCCGCGGGAACCGCTCCGGGATGCCCTCGAAGATCATGGAGGTGATCTGGCGCATCTGGCCGAACGCGTGCGAGCAGGTGTGGGCCTGGATGAAGCGCGGGAACAGCTCGAGGCCGCCGCCCCCCAGGTGCGACCCGGAGGCGTGCACGCCCAGCATCACGTTGAGCCGGTCCGCCTCCTCGTAGATGCCGTGGTACCGGGAGTCGCCCAGCAGGTGGCTGCCGTCGGCGGCCAGCATCGCGCCCACCAGCCCCAGCTCGGATACCGCGCGGCGCAGCTCGCGCGCCGCCGCGTCCGGGTCCTGCACCGGCAGCAGCGCCACCGCGTGCAGCCGCGGGCTCTGCGTGACGAACTCCTCGTGCAGGAACGTGTTGTAGGCCCGGCAGAGCGCCACCGCCCACTCGCGGTCCTTGAGGAAGGACAGGAACAGGCCGAGGGTCGGGTAGAGCACCGCCTGCTCCATGCCGCCCCGGTCGAGCGCGCGCAGCCACTGCTCGGCGGTGCCCGCGCTGTCGCCGAGGGTGCCGAGCATCCGGCGGTCCCAGCCGTCCCACGGATAGAACGGGAAGGTGTGCGGCCGCCGGTTGTACGGCGCGTCGAGGTACCGGGCGACCTGCTCGAGGGTCTCGGTGACGTGGCCGTCGGCGTCGATGATCGAGTAGGCGTTCTGGCTCATCGGGTCCTCCAGCGCGGGATCGCCTCCGGGTTCACGCAGTGGGCCGGCGGCTCGCCGCGCCCCACCGCGAGGATCTGCCGGAGCGCGAGGTCCAGGTTGGCCCGGCGCCCCGCCTCGCTGTGGCTCACGTTGTGCGGGGTCAGGATGAGGCGCTCGGGATCGACCGCGCGCAGCGGGCTCTCGGCGGGCAGGGGCTCGCGGGTGAAGGCGTCGAGCGCGGCCCCCGCGATCCAGCCCTCGGTGAGCGCGCGGGCCACCGCCTCCTCGTCGGCGATCTCGCCGCGGGCGGTGTTGATGAGGATCGCGGTCGGCTTCATCGCGCGCAGGGCCTTCTCGCCGATCATCAGGCGCGTCTCGTCGGTGAGCGAGGCGTGCAGCGAGACCACGTCGCTCTCCGCGAGCAGCGTGGGCAGGTCCACCAGGGTGGCCCCCAGCGAGCGCCCGCGCTCCTCCGGCACGTAGGGATCGGTGGCGAGCAGGCGCACGTCCCAGTTCGCCAGCCGCCGCGCCACGTGCGAGCCCACCCGCCCGAGGCCGATCAGGCCCACCGTCTTGCCGAAGAGGAACTCGCCGCGGTCCGTCCGCTGCGCCCACTCGCCCCGCCGCAGCTTGGCCTCGTTGTGCTTGATGCGCTTCTGCAGCATCAGGGTCAGCGCCACCGTCGCCTCGGCCACCGCGATGAAGTTCTCCGGGGTGGGGCTGTTGGCGACCAGGACGCCGAGGGCGGACGCGGCCGGGATGTCGATCTTGTCGGTGCCGATGAAGGGCACGATCACCAGGCGCAGCGCCCGCGCCGCCTCCATCACCCCGCGGGTGATGTGATCGAGGTGGGAGGCCAGGATGACCTCGCAGTCGCGCGCGGCCGCGCCCAGCTCCGCCTCCGTATAGGCCGCGCGCCCCGGCTGGTCGAGCGGACGGCCGATCACCACCTCGTGGCCCGCGGCGCGCAGCGGATCGAGCTCGCCGGCCGGCCCGCTGGGACCCGAGGCGAGGATCTTCACGGCTTCTTGCAGATGACGTTCAGGACGACCTGCCGCTTCTCTTCCCGCACGATGCGCAGCCCGCGCCGCAGGGCGTCCGGCAGCGCCGCCGGATCCTCCACCTTCTCCCCGTGCCCGCCGGAGGCCCGGCAGAGCAGCTCGTAGTCGGGCGAGGGCTCGAGCGCGGTGAGCGGCATCGCGTCGGTGCGCACCGCCCAGCCGTCGCGGGCGTAGGTCTGCACCGCCCGCTTCACCGCGTTCCACGTCCGGTTGTTGAACACCACGAACAGCACCGGCAGGTTGTAGGCCCGCGAGACGAAGTGCGAGGCGGTGGGCGAGCCGAAGATGTAGGCCCCGTCGCCCACGCAGCAGATCACGTCGCGGTCCGGGGAGGCGAGCTTGGCCCCGAGGGCCGCGCCCAGGCCCCAGCCGAGCCCGCCCGACGGCGGGGCCCCGAAGTAGGTGCCGGGACGGGTGAACGTGCACTGGGTGGCGTCGAGGTCGTACTCGTTCACCACGATGGCGCGGTCGTCCAGCACCTCGCCGATCGCGCGCGAGAGCCACACCATGTCGATGGGGGCTTGGCCCCGCACCGCCTCCGCCTTCGCCACCGCCGCCTCGCGCCGGCGGGCGGAGGCCTGGCTCCAGCGCTGTCGCCGCTCCGCGACCGCCGCGGAATCCACCCGTCGGGCCAGCGCGTCCGCGAGCGCGCCGAGCGTCAGCCGGGGAGCGCCCGCGAGCGCCAGGTCGGTCGGGAAGCCCCGCACCGGATAGCGGGAGAAGAGCGGATCCACCGCCACGTGGATCACCCGCGCCTCCGGCCGGGGCCGCGTGTGCTGCGGGAACCACGGCACGTCCGACTCGATCACCAGGATGAGGTCGGCCTCCTGGAGGTGCCCGGCGGCCTCGAAGCCGGCGTGCAGCGGGTGGTCCTGGGGGAAGTTCACGTACGTGTGGAACTGATCGAACACGGGCGCCCCGAGCGTCTCCGCGAAACGGACCAGCACCGGCACCGCCGCTGGATCGCGGCCGAGCGCCTTGGTGACGATGACCGGATCGCGCGCGCCGGCCAGGATGCCCGCCGCCTCCTCGATCGCGGCCGGATCGGGCATGGTGGCGGCCGGAGCCACCGCCCGCGCGGGATCCGCGTATTCGAGGGACTCGTGGCGCTCGGCCAGCACCTCGCGCGGCAGCGTGAGGTAGACCGGGCCCATCGGCTCGCTGCCGGCCAGGGTGAGCGCGCGGTCCACCACCGTCTCGAGCTGGTCGAAGCGCTTCAGCTCGTAGTCCCACTTCACGAACTCGCGCAGCATGCCGGCCTGGTCGAAGGCTTCCTGCGCCCAGTGGATGGGACGGTCGCGGCTGCCCGCGTCGCCGGCCTCGGTGATCGGGTTGCGCCCGGCCGAGAACAGCATCGGCACGTTGGAGCGCGCCGCGTTGATGACGCCGCCCGCCGCGTTGCCCGCGCCCACGATGACGTGGACCATCACCACCTGGGGACGGCCGGTGACCATGGTGTAGCCGTGGGCCATCGCCACCGCCGGCACCTCGTGCGGGACCGTGATGGGACGCGGGCTCGCCTGGCCCTGCGCGCTGCGCCGCGCGTAGGCCTCGATGACCGGAGCGAAGTCGGTGCCCGCGTTGGCGAAGAAGTACTCGACGCCGCGCGCCGCCAGCAGCTCCAGATACGCGTCCGCGGTGGACTCGACGGTCGCTCGCTTGATCATGGTGGTGGAGCGTAGCGCCGGCGGGTGGGGTGGTCAAGGCCATGCAGTTGCCGTAGAGTACGGGCCCATGAAGTTCGGCATCTTCTACGAGCACCAGCTGCCGCGCCCCTGGGACGAGGAGAGCGAGTACCGGCTCCTCCAGGACTCCCTGAGCCAGATCGAGCTCGCCGACCGCCTCGGCTACGACTACGCGTGGGAGGTCGAGCACCACTTCCTCGAGGAGTACTCCCACTCCTCCGCTCCCGAGGTCTTCCTCGGCGCGGCCAGCCAGCGCACGAGCCGCATCCGCCTGGGGCACGGGATCGTCCAGCTGCCGACCAACCACCCGATCCGGGTGGCCGAGCGGGTGGCGACGCTCGACCTCCTCTCGGGCGGGCGCGTCGAGCTGGGCCTGGGGGAGGGCCAGGGGCCCATCGAGCTCCATCCGTTCGGACGCCGGGTGCGGGACAAGCGCGAGGTCTGGGAGGAGGCGGTGCGCGTCCTGATCCCGTGCTTCACCCGGCAGTCGGTGGAGTACCACGGCCAGTTCTTCGACTTCCCGGCCCGCAACGTGATCCCCAAGCCGCGGCAGAAACCGCATCCGCCGCTCTGGGTCGCGTGCTCGAACATCCAGACGATCGCGAGCGCCGGGCGATGGGGCATGGGTGCGCTCGGCTTCCAGTTCGTGTCGCCGGAGGCGGCGCGCGCGTGGGTGAACCGGTACTACACGAGCCTCACCCGCGAGCTCGACCGGCTCGCGGACTATCCCGTCAACCCCAACATCGCGATGGTGAGCGCGTTCATGTGCGCGCCCACCGACGAGGAGGCTCGCGAGAAGGCCTCGGGCTGGACGTTCTTCGTCTTCTGCCTCTCGCACTACGGGCGGCACGGCATGGCCGCGCCCGGCCAGGGCGACATGTGGCGGCTCTACCAGGACTGGCGGCACACCCCCAAGGCGCAGGAGACGCTCCAGGCGGGCCTCATCGGCTCGCCGGAGACGATCCGGCGGCGCCTCGCGGAGTTCGAGGCCGCCAACGTGGACCAGGTGATCCTGCTGAACCAGACCGGGCGCACCAGCCACGAGGACATCTGCTCGAGCCTCGAGCTCTTCGCGCGCGAGGTCATGCCGGAGTTCCACGCCCGCGAGACCGAGCATCAGCGCTGGAAGGCCGACGTGCTGGCCGGTCGCGTGGAGCTCGAGCAGCTCGACACCGCGAGCCACCGGGTCTACTCGCACCAGAACGAGGACATCGTGCGGCTCACGCCCGAGGAGCTGAAGCGCAAGATGGCCGAGAAGGAAGCGGGCCGGGGAGCGGGGGATCGGGCATGAGCGGCATCCGGATGCGGCAGATCTGCCTGGTCGCGCGCCGCCTGGCGCCGGTGGTCGACCAGCTGCGCGGCACGCTCGGGCTCGAGGTGTGCCATCGAGACCCCGGCGTGGGGAAGTACGGGCTCGAGAACGCGCTGTTCCCGGTCGGCGACGGCTTCCTCGAGGTGGTGGCGCCGGTGCGCGACGGCACCACCGCGGGCCGCTACCTCGACCGGCGCGGCGGCGACGGCGGCTACATGGTGATCACCCAGGTGGACGACCTGGAGGCCCGCCGTCGCCGGGTGGAGGCCCTGGGGATCCGCATCGCCAACGAGATCGGCTATCCGGACTACCGCGAGCTGCAGCTCCATCCGCGCGACGTGGGCGGGGCGATGCTCTCCTTCTCGCTCCAGGCGGGCGCGCGCTCGCCGGGCGGGCCCTGGCACCCCGCGGCCTTCGACGGCACCGCTCGCGCGAACCCCGCCGGTGGAGCGAGGTGATCGAGCGGCCGGTGGAGATGCGCGAGGGCCAGCGCACGATCGCCCTCGACGACGCGACGCTGCGCTTCACCGCGGCCGCCGACGGCCGCGGCGAGGGGCTGGCCGGTCTCGACCTGGCCTGCGCGGATTCAGCGCGCCGCGGGCTCGTGTCGATCTGCGGCATCCGCTTCCGTCTCGTCGCGGCCTGAGGGAAAGCCGCACCGGGCGGCGGTGTTCAGCCGACACGGTTGTGTCCGGCGGTGTCAACGGTGAGATGATCCCTCGCTGACACTCGCTCGGCCGCGTCGCGAATCCCGATAGTTAGCGCCGCGCGGGGGTGGCAAGGATGTTGCCGCCTGCATCCCCGATGCGCTGGTGCCGACACCGCCTCCTCCTGCTCGCCGGTCTTGCCCTCCTCCTCCTCGCCTGCAGCGGTCCCGACGCCCGCGTGCGCGGCTCCCTGCGCTCCGGCGACGACGCGGTCCGTCAGCACGCGCTCCGCGAGGCGCTCCACCACTACCGCACCGCCGCGGTGGCCGAGCCCGCCTCGCTGGACGCGCAGACCCGGCGCGGCGCCATCGCGGAGGCCCTGGGCGAGTTCGCCGAGGCACTCGAGGCGTACGGCAAGGCCGCGAAGCTCGAGCCCTCGGCGCAGACCTTTCACCGCGCCGGCGTCCTGGCCGAGCGCATGGGCAACCACGGCCTCGCGGTCGACTACCTCACCGCGAGCCTGGGCGCCCCGCAGACGCGCCGCGAGCGGGCGGCCCGGGCCGGCCGCCGGAGCGCGGAGTGGCTGGCCACCTCACGTCTGATCCGGATGCTGCCCGACTGGGTCTCGGGCACGCTGATGGCCGGCGGGGCGCTGCTCGGCCAGGCCGCGCTCGACCGCGAGATGGTGGCGGGCACGCTCCTCGCCTCGATGATCGAGGCGGGCGAGACCGCGCGGGCGATGGACCTGGCGAAGGCGCGCGGCTGGGTGCGCGCGGGCGCCGACTACTGCGCGGGCGCCACCGGCGAGGCCGCGGAGACCCGCGCCCTCGTCGGCATGCTGGCCGCCCCCGAGCAGACCGACTGCCTCCTGACGCTCGCCCGCCGGCTGACCGACGCGGGGCTGGTGCGCCTGCCGAAGATGATCCTGCTCGACCGCAGCCGCCAGTCGGGCGATCCCCGGGTGCGGCGCGAAGCGCTCGCCCTCCTGCGCGAGCGGCTGCCCGCCCACGACGTGCCGAAGGTGGCGGAGTCGCTGAACGTGGCGGGTTACAACCTGCACCATCGCCACGCCGATCCGGGCGACGCCGCGGTGGTCTACCAGCGGGCCATCGGCGCCGACCCCGAGTTCTCGTGGCCGCTGGCCAATCTCGGCCGGCTCTACATTGACATGGACGAGCCAGAGCTGGGCGTCGAGTGGCTGGAGGCCGCCACCCGCATCGACCCCAAGCACTTCCACGCCTGGGTGAACCTCGGGCTGGCCTTCTACTCCCTCCGCCGCTACGAGGACGCGGTGCCCGCCTACCGCGCCGCGCTGGACATCAATCCGAAGGACGCGGTGGTCCACGCCTATCTCGGCCGCAGCCTGCTGAGCCTCGGTCGCGACGTCGAGGGCGTGCGTGAATTGCGGATCGCGGTGCGGCTCGACCCGAGCCTGACCGAGGAGCGCGAGCTCCTCGGCCGGCGCGTGGCGGCCGATCCGCGCGCCTTCCAAGCGGACTGAGGGCGCGGTATGGTGGGGCGCTCCCATGCGCCCCGACCTCGCGGCCGCGCCCGGCCCGCCCGCGTACCGCGCGCGCGCGGTGACCGTGGTGACCCTCGCGCTCGCCTACGGCGTCTGGTACGCCTACAGCGTCTTCCTGGTGGCGCTGCTCCGCGAGTTCGGCTGGAGCCGCTCGGTGCTGGCCGGCGCCTTCTCGCTCTTCACGCTGGTGAGCGGCGGGGCGGGGCCGGTGCTGGGCGCGCTCGCCGACCGGTTCGGGCCACGTCGGCTCATCCTGCTGGGGGGCGTGCTCCTGGCCGCCTCCCTGTGGGCGGATAGCCTCGTGACCCGCGCCTGGCACCTCTACCTGGCGTTCGGCCTCGCCACCGCGATCGGGGTGGCCACCGCCGGATGGACGCCCGCGGTGGTCCTGGTGCAGCGGCAGTGGACCGCGCGCCTCGGTCTCGCGCTCGGCATCGCGGGCTCCGGGGTGGGCCTCGGCATCTTCCTGGTCGTCCCGCTCTGCCAGTGGCTGATCGACGCGTACGGCTGGCGCTGGGCCTTCCGGGCGCTCGGCACCCTCGCGGTGCTGTGGATCCTGCCCGCCACGCTCCTCTGCATCCGCGACGCGCCGGCGCCGGCGCGACCGGCGTCGGCTCCCCCCGGCGCGCTCGGGGAGCCGGCCGGCTACTCGCTCTCGCGCGCGCTGGCCAGCCCCTCGTTTCAGCTGATCGGCCTCGCGGTGTTCCTCGGCAGCATCTGCAGCCAGACGCTCCACGTGCACCAGGCCGCGTTCCTGGTGGACCAGGGCCTGTCCGCGATGACCGCCGCCTCGGTCATCAGCGTGGTGGGCGCGGCCAGCATCGTGGGCAAGACCGGCGGCGGCTTCGTCTCGGACCTGCTGCCGCGCGAGACGGTCTACGCGCTCGGCATGCTGGGCATGATCGGCGGGGTGGGACTGCTGGCCATCGTGGCCGCGTCGCCGTCGGCGTGGCCGGCGCGCGGCTACGGCGTCCTCTTCGGCGTGGGCTATTCGGTGACCGCGTTCGTGGTGCCCGCGATGATGAGCGATCGCTTCCGCGGGCCGCACTTCGGGGCGATCTTCGGGGCCACCCAGGTGGCGAGCGCGCTCGGCAGCGCGCTCGGGGCCTGGCTGGCCGGGCGCATCTTCGACGCGACCGGCAGCTACGCCATCGCGTTCACGCTGGCGGCGTGCGCGGCCGCGGTGGCCGCCGTCTCGGTGTGGGCGAGCCGGCTGCGGCCCGCCGAAGCGGGCTAGCTAGGGGCTGTTGTGCTCGGGGGCGGGCGCTTCGACGGCCGGCGCTGCGGGGGTCTGCAGTGCGCGGGCGCGCGAGCGGGCCACCGCGGTCCGGATCTTCGCGGTGGGGGCGGGGCCGAGCCGGGCCGGCCCGACGCTCGCGGGGGCTGGCGTCATCAGGGCGGGCACGGGCCGGGCGGGGCTCGGGCTCGCGTGGGCGGTCTGCGGCGAGGGATCCGCGTCCGCCGGGCCGAGTCGATCCATCAGGTAGGGAACGGAGACCACCATGACCAGGCCGAGCGAGGCGAGCACCAGCGAGGCGCGCGCCCATCCCGCGGCGAGCCAGCCGCGCGAGAAGACGCCGCGCGCCTCCGCCGCCCCGCCGTCCTCGTACTCCGGGCCCGCCAGCCACTCCAGATCCGCCTGCAGCGCCTCCATCTCCTCGCGCAGCGCCGCCGTCTCGGCCTCGAGGCGCGCGAGCCGGGCGGCCAGCCGGGCGGGATCGTCGGCGGGGGCGGGCGGGACGATCTCGAGGTGGCGGATGCGGGAGGCCATGGCAGCCCACGAGCCGAGCAAGAGCCACGCCAGCACTCGATGACTGAAAAGTCCGTCCTTTACGCCGCAATCGCCCCGGTGCTGACGGTCCATTCCTGTCAGCCCACTGTCGAGGGCTGATGGTCCCCCAGATCCTCGCGCTCGACTTCGACGGCGTCTGCTGCGACGGCCTCCACGAGTACTTCGAGACGAGCCGCCGTACGCACGCCCGCGTCTGGCCGGGGGAGCCGGTGCCGCCGCCCGCGCGCTTCGAGGCCTTCGCGGCCCTCCGGCCGGTGATCCTGAGCGGCTGGGAGATGCCGCTCCTGCTGCGGGCGATCGCACGGGGGATCGCCCGCGACCGGATCCTGCGCGACTGGGAGAGCGTGCGCGACGCGCAGGTGGCGGACGGCCCGCTCACCGGCCCCGCGCTCATCACGCGCCTCGGGCAGACGGTCGATGCGGTGCGGCGGGAGTGGATCGCCCGCGACGAGAAGGACTGGCTCGATCGGCACGCGCCGTACGGCACGCTCGAGGACCTGCGCCGTCTGGTGGCGGAGCCGGCGCGTGCGGTGGTGGTGACCACCAAGGAGGGCGAGTTCGTGCGGCGGATCCTCGAGCACTGGCGCGTGCGCGTCGCCGACATCCAGGGCAAGGAGACCGGGGGGCACAAGTGCGAGAACCTGCGCGCGCTGATCGCGGCGTGGGTCGCCGCGCACGGGCGGCGTCCGCGGCTGGCCTTCGTGGAGGACCGCCTGGAGACGCTGCAGCACGTGACCGCTCATGCCGATCTCGACGACGTGGGGCTCTACCTCGCCGCCTGGGGCTACACCACCGAGGGCGCGCGCGCCACCGCGGCCGCCGACGCGCGCATCCGCCTCCTCACGCTCGCCCAGTTCCGGAGCGGCCTCGCGACCTGGGGCTGAGCCCGGCGCGGCCGCCGCCGGGCGCCTTGTCCGCGCGGGCGGGCTGTGGCATGGTCTCTCGCCATGAAGATCGCGCGCGTGGAGGCGATTCACTGCGACGGCGGCTGGCGGCCCTGGACGTTCGTCCGCGTGGAGACGGACGACGGCCTCGTCGGCTGGGGCGAGTGCAGCGACAACCGGAGCCCCTATGCCATCGCGGGGGCGGTGCGGGACCTGACCCCGCTGCTGATCGGCCAGGACCCGCGGCCGGTCGAGCGGCTCTACTGGGACATGCTGCGCGCCACCCGGCAGAACCTCGGCGGCGTCACCCACAAGGCGATGGCGGGCATCGAGCTCGCGCTGTGGGACATCAAGGCCCGGGCCCTCGGGGTCCCGGTCTACGAGCTCTTCGGCGGCCCGCTGCGCGACCGCATGCGGCTCTACTGGTCGCACTGCGGGACCACCCGCGCGCGTCTCGGCCACGTGCTCGGCACCCCGCCGCTCCGCAGCTACGACGACATCGCCGCCCTCGGGAAGGAAGTGGTGGCGCGCGGGTTCACCGCGCTCAAGACCAACATGGTCATCCCGGGCGATCCGGCCACCGTCTACTTCCCGGGCTTCGCGAGTGGGATCAACTCCACCGATGGGGCGCCGACCGTGGAGATCCTGGACGCCATCGAGCGTCTCATCGGCACCTTCCGCGCCGCGGTGGGGCCCAAGGTGGGGCTCTGCCTCGACCTCAACTACAACTTCCGCACCGAGGGCGTGCTGCGCATCGCCAAGCTGCTCGAGCCGTTCGACATGCAGTGGCTCGAGTACGACAACTGGGACCCGCAGGCGCTGCTGCAGATCAAGCAGTCGACCTCCACGCGACTCGCCTCGCTCGAGAGTCTGGTGACCACGCGCCAGTTCCGGCCCTTCCTGGAGCTGCACGCGGTGGACGTGGCGATCATCGACGTGCCGTGGAACGGCTTCTCGCAGGCGGTGCAGATCGGCCGCATGGCCGAGGCCTACGAGATCAACATCGCGCCCCACAACTACTACAGCCACCTGGCCGACCTCCACTCGCTACACCTCTGCGCGGTGCTGCCCAACGTGCGCATCATGGAGATCGACATCGACGACGTGGCGTGGAAGGCGGACCTGGTCACGAGGCCGCCCGTCATCAAGGACGGGCACATCTTCCTGCCCGAGGGCCCGGGCTGGGGCGCGGAGATCAACGAGGAGGTGCTGCGCGCGCACCCGTGGCCGGGGGTGGGGGAGCGCGCGCGGAGCTTCTACGGGATGAGCCCGGAGCAGATGCGGGCCCGCCCCGCCACGAGCTGACGCCGCCGTACGGCGGCTCTAGGTGACCTCGGGCTCGACCTTGCGGTGCAGCGCCTTCTCGGCCGCGCGCCACAGGTACCAGGCCGCGACCGAGCGGTGCGGGCTCCACCGCGCGCCGTAGCGCCGGAGCTGCTTGGGGGTCGGCTGCTTGCGCCGGCGGTAGGCGATCTTGAAGCCCTCGCGCACGCCGAAGTCGTCCACGGGCAGCACGTCCGGCCGCCCCAGGGTGAAGATCAGCAGCATCTCCACCGTCCACTGCCCGACCCCGCGCAGCGCGGTGAGCCGCTCGATCAGGGCCTCGTCGCTCAGGCCGTGGCAGGCGCGGCGGGTGGGCACCCGGCCGTCGCGCGCGGCGCGGGCGATGTGCTTGATGGCGCGGATCTTCCCTCGCGAGAAGCCGGCGCGGCGCATCTTCGCGGCCGGCATCGCGGCCACCGCGGCCGGCCTGGGGAATCCCCGCCCGGGAAAGAGCGCGACGAATCGGCCCAGGATGGCCTCGGCGGCGCGCCCGTGGATCTGCTGATGCGCGATGGCACGCACCAGCGTCTCGAAGGGCTGCTGGTTGCGGATGGCGAGCCCGCAGGGGCCAACGCGCTCGATGAGCGCCCGCATGATCGGGTCCACCTTCGACAGATGCCGCAACGCGGACGCGCTCATCGCCGCGTGACTGTAGCGTGGACGAACCGCACGGCACAACCGGTGAAGCGGTCACGTGCTATGCTCGGGCCCGAGATGCGCGGATGGGCCGGCCCGCTCCTGGCCCTGCTCCTGGGTGCGGGATGTGTCCCGCTGGTGCCGAGTGACGTCCGCGACGTCCAGATCGCGGTCGAGAGCCGCTACTCGATCTACCTGCTGAGCGGGACCGGAGACCGGCGACGCCTCCTCGCCTCACGCCGAACCCAAGTCGGTGCCGCTCCGCACCAAGAGCTCCACGACGACTACGTCGCGCCCAGCCTCTCGCCCGATGGAAGTCACGTCGCCTGCATCCGCCTGCGGAACCATGGGCGCTACGGACGCGACGTGCGCGTGGCGCTGCCGCCCGAGGTGATCGAGGTGTTGATCGTCCGGCTGGCCGATCGCGCCGAGCGGCTCGTGCTGTCGACGCCCGACCACGGGCGAGGCGGAGCGGGTGTCCTCGGCCCGGTCTGGTCTCGGGACGGCCGGCGGGTATTCTTCGGTGCCGAGGGTCGGATCTGGGTCCATCGAATCGGTGACGAGCGTCCGGAATCGGTAGCGACCCTGCCCGTGTCCACCCGCGCCACGCGACACTACCTGCGCGTGGTGCGGGAGGGTGATCGTCTCGTCGCCCTGCTGCCCGGCCCATCGGGGAGCGAAGACGCTATCGCGGAGATCGACCCGGCGACCGGCGCGGTCACGCTCCTGTGGTCCGGCCCGCTGAGCTCCAGCTCGACGCGCGACGTCGACCGCCCGCTGCCGGCGCCGATCGCCGCCGACGTCGCGGAGGCGCTCTTCGGCTCCCCCGAATGGCCGGTGCTCGCACCGCACCCGGCGCCGGACCGCCGCGTTTACTTCTTCGAGCGATTCCGTCAAGGACCACTCGGGCGCCGGTGGATCGCCGGCTACGACCGGGCGACCGGCACCGAGTTCGAAGTGCGCACGATGTGGCACACGTTCTGGTGGGAGTGACGCCAGAAGCCCATTGACATCTCCCGCGCCAGTGGCGACCATCCGGGAGCCATGACGACCCCGGCCATGACGACTTCGATCACTCGCTATCCCGATCCCGCGTTCCAGATCCTCGACGAGAGCTTCACCAAGTACCGCATCTTCAACGCGGCGGTGGAGCGCCTCGCCACCGGCTTCCGGTGGGCGGAGGGGCCGGTGTGGTTCGGCGACGGCCGGTACGTGCTGTGGAGCGACATCCCCAACGACCGCATCATGCGCTGGGACGAGGAGACGGGCGTCACCTCGGTCTTCCGCAAGCCGTCCCACTTCTCCAACGGCAACACGCGCGACCGCCAGGGCCGGCTCGTCACCTGCGAGCACGACAGCCGGCGGGTCACGCGCACCGAGTACGACGGCACCGTCACCGTCCTCATGGACCGCTTCGAGAACAAGCGGCTCAACTCGCCCAACGACGTGGTGGTGAAGTCGGACGACAGCGTGTGGTTCACCGATCCCCCCTTCGGCATCCTCGGCAACTACGAGGGCCACGTGGCGACGCTCGAGCTGCCCACCAACGTGTACCGCTTCGACCCCCACACCGGGAAGGCCACCGTGGCCACCGGGGACATCCCACGGCCCAACGGCCTCTGCTTCTCGCCCGACGAGAGCCGCCTCTACGTGGTGGTGTCCGGCGCGGTGCCGCGCGAGATCCGGGTGTTCGACGTGGTATCGGGCGGCACCGCGCTCGCCAACGGGCGCGTGTTCGTCAACGCGGGGCCCGGCATCCCCGACGGCATGCGCTGCGACGTCGACGGCAATCTCTGGTGCGGGTGGGGCGGCGGCGAGGGGCTCGACGGCGTGGCGGTCTTCAACCCGGACGGTCGGCTGATCGGCCGCATCCTCCTGCCCGAGCGCTGCGCCAACCTCTGCTTCGGGGGCCGCTGGCGCAACCGCCTGTTCCTCGCCGCGAGCCAGTCGCTCTACTCGATCTTCGTCAACACCCAGGGCGTGGTCGGCGGCTGATCGGCCGCCGATGACGCTGCCCCGCGGACTGCGCGCGTTCCACCACGCGGACTTCCGACGCTTCTTCGCCGCCCAGTTCGTGGCCCAGGTGGGCTCCTGGATGCAGACGGTGGCCCAGTCGTGGCTCGTGCTGCAGCTCACCTCGTCGCCGCTCTTGCTGGGGCTGATCGGCACGCTGCAGTTCGGGCCGATCCTCCTCTTCTCCATCGTGTCGGGCGCGCTGGCGGACCGGCTCCCCAAGAAGCGGGTGCTGATCGTGACCCAGTCGGTGCTGGGCGGGCAGGCCCTGCTGCTGGGCACGCTCGTGTACCTGGGCCACGTGGAGTACTGGCACGTCGCGGTGCTGGCCACCGGGGTGGGGCTCGCCAACGTGCTGGACGGCCCCGCGCGGCAGTCGCTGGTCGCGGAGATGGTGGGGCGGGAGGACGTGAGCAGCGCGATCTCGCTCAACTCGGCGTGCTTCAACACCGCGCGGATCATCGGGCCCAGCATCGGCGGCCTCGTCATCGCCCGCTACGGCGTCGCCCCCGCTTTCGTGGCCAACAGCCTGGGCTTCGTGGTCGCGATCGTGGCCATGGCGAGCCTGCGCACCCGCGGCCTGCCCCAGCCGGGCTCGGGGGCGGGGGTGGGCCAGGAGATCCTGGTCGGGCTACGCTACGTGTGGCGCACGCGTGAGATGCTGCTGGCCCTCGGCCTCTGCTTCTTCGTGAGCTTCTGCGTCTTCAACTTCACGGTGTACGTGCCGCTGGTGGTCCGCACCGTGCTGGGCCTGGGCGCGGAGGGCTTCGGCTTTCTGATGGCCTCGCTCGGGGTCGGCGCGGTCTCGGGGGCGCTCTCGCTCGGGATGGCGGGGCCGCGGCCGCCGCGCGCGCTGATGTTCATCGCCGCCGCGCTGGCGTGCGGGGGGCTGCTCGGGCTGGCCGCCGCCCGCGCCTTCTGGCCCGCGGTGGCCATGCTGTTCCTCACCGGCTACTTCGGGGTGATCGCGGTGGTCGGCTGCAACACCACCATGCAGCTGGCCTCCACCGACGCGCTCCGCGGCCGCGTGATGAGCGTGTTCACGCTCGTGTGGGGCGGCGTGTTCCCGATCGGCGCCTTCCTGGTCGGCGCGATGTCCGAGCGGTGGGGCGTGCAGCGCGCCCTCGCCACCAACGGTACCATCGGCCTCACCGGCGTCGCGCTCCTGCTGGGCTGGTGGCGTCTACGCAGCCGGTGAAAAACGACCCGGACACCCGGCTTCAGCCGAGCGAGTATGGCAGCAGCGAGCGGCCCGGGAAGCCCCCTTCAAGACGGGAGACACGACGTGACCTCGAAACCCAGACTGAGAGTCGGCCTCGCGGGCGCCGGGTTCGTGGCGCACATCCACGCCGAGGGCTACCGCCACGTCCACGGGGTGGACGTCGAGCTGGTTGCCGTCACCGCGGCGCGTCCGGAACGGGCGCGGGCGTTCGCGCAACGGTTCGGGATCGAGCGCGCGGTGGCGGACTACCGCACGCTGCTTGACGATCCGGAGGTGGACGTGATCGACCTGTGCACGCCCTCGCACCACCATCCCGCGATGGCGATCGCGGCCGCGCGCGCGGGCAAGCACGTGATCGTGGAGAAGCCGCTCACCGGCTTCTTCGGCCCGCCCGACACGTCGCGCGAGGAGATGCTGCGCGGCGCGCTCGCCTCCGCGGACGACGTGCTGGCCGCGGTGCGGACCGCCGGGGTGCGGCTCTGCTACGCGGAGAACTGGGTGTACGCGCCGCCGATCCAGAAAGCGCGGCGGCTGCTCGCCGCCTCCGGCGGCCCCATCCTGCGCCTGATCGGGGAGGAGAGCCACTCCGGCACGCACGCGCCGGTGAACAAGCGCTGGGTGACCGGGGGCGGCGGCTCCCTGATCGGCAAGGGCTGCCATCCGCTCGGGGGCGCGCTCTACCTGAAGGCGGACGAGGGACGGCGGCTGCGCGGGGCGCCGGTGCGGCCGGTCTCGGTGATGGCCGAGGTCGCGCAGCTCACCGAGACCGCGGCGTTCCGCGCGTCGGCCCCGCGGTATCTGAACGTGGTCGAGGGGGCGGACGTGGAGGACTGGGGCAGCATGCTGATCACGTTCGACGACGGCTCGGTGGCCCAGATCTCGGCCGCCGACACCGTGCTGGGTGGCATCCGCAACTTCATGACCGTCTACGGGGCCAAGGCGGTGGTGCTCTGCCACATCAACCCCAACGACGTGGTGCAGGCCTACGCGCCCGACGCGAGCGTGTTCGGCGACGAGTACATCGTGGAGAAGATCGAGACCAAGGCCGGATGGACCTCGCCCCAGCCCGACGAGGACTGGACCACCGGCTACCCGCAGGAGCTGCAGGACTTCGTGGAGTGCGTGGCGTTCGGCCGCGAGCCCCTCTCCGACGGCGCGCTCGCCCGCGACGTCACCGCGGTCATCTACGGCGCCTACCTCTCCGCCGCCACCGGCCGCCGCATCGACCTCCGCCCGTACCTCTGATGGGGTCAGGTCTTACATTCCGACATTTTCGGGCGGTCGGCGGTATGGCCGCTCGCGGAAAAATGTCGGAATGTAAGACCTGACCCCTAGTCTCTCGCGGCGCGGGCGGCGAATTCGAGGGCGATGCGCTGGACGGCGCGGCCGGGGGTGCCGACGGTGAGCCCGGCGAAGAGCAGGAACGAGCGCGCGGTCACGTCGTAGGTCTGGCCCACGTCGAAGGCGGGCGTGTCGGAGCGCTCGGGCTGGTTGGTGTCGAGCATGCAGAGCCAGCGGGAGCCGCCCACCAGGGCGGGCAGGGTGAACGTCACCACGTCGGTGTAGGCGTTCATCACCAGCAGCAGGCTCGCGTCGCCCGCCTGGCGCTTGATCCCGCTCTCCTGTCCGCGCCCGTCCAGGAGCATGCCGAAGCACCGCATGTGCGGGTCGTGCCAGTGCTCCTGCGTCATCTCGGAGCCGTCCGCGTTGATCCACGTCACGTCCTTGACCTGCAGCTCCTCGTTCCACTGCGCGGTGAGGAAGCGCCCCCGCCGCAGGATGGGGAAGGCGTGGCGCAGGAAGGTGAGCTTGCGCACGAACGCGATGAGGGCCTGCCCCTCCTCGCCGATCTCGGGCCACTCGAGCCAGCTGATCTCGTTGTCCTGACAGTAGGCGTTGTTGTTGCCGCGCTGGGTGTGGCCGAACTCGTCACCGGCCACGAGCATCGGCGTCCCCCGCGAGAGGATCAGGGTGGCGAGCAGGTTGCGCTTCTGCCGCTCGCGCACCGCCCGGATGGCGGGGTCGGCGGTCGGCCCCTCCGCCCCGTGGTTGTACGAGAGGTTGTTCGAGTTGCCGTCGCGGTTGTCCTCCCCGTTCGCCTCGTTGTGCTTGTCGTTGTAGGAGACGAGGTCGTTCAGGGTGAAGCCGTCGTGGGCGGTGACGAAGTTCACGCTCGCCCACGGCTTGCGCCCGCGCTCGTTGAAGAGGTCCGCGGAGCCGGCGAGCCGCGAGGCCAGCTCCCCCACCTTGCCGTCGTCGCCCCGCCAGTAGGCGCGCACCCCGTCGCGGAAGCGGTCGTTCCACTCCGCCCAGCCGGGCGGGAACGCGCCCACCTGGTAGCCGCCCGGCCCCAGGTCCCACGGCTCCGCGATCAGCTTCACCTGGCTCAGCACCGGATCCTGGCGGCACGAGTCGAGGAAGCCGCCGCCCTGGTCGAAGCCGTAGGGCTCGCGGCCCAGGATGGTGGCGAGGTCGAAGCGGAAGCCGTCCACGTGCATCTCGGTGACCCAGTAGCGCAGGCTGTCGGTCACCATCTGCAGCACCCGGGGATGGCTGAGATTGACGGTGTTGCCGGTGCCGGTGTCGTTGATGTAGCGGCGCTGGGCGTCGGGTACCAAACGGTAGTACGACGAATTGTCGATCCCCCGGAACGACAGCGTCGGCCCCTTCTCGTTGCCCTCCGCGGTGTGGTTGTAGACCACGTCGAGGATGACCTCGAGCCCCGCGTCGTGCAGGTGAGCCACCATCTGCTTGAACTCGGCGGCCTCCCCGGTCGCGAAGTAGCGCGGCTCGGGGGCGAAGAACCCGATGGTGTTGTAGCCCCAGTAGTTGGTGAGCTTCTTGTCGAGCAGGTAGCCGTCGTCCACGAAGGCGTGGATGGGGAGGAGCTCGATCGCGGTGACGCCGAGCCCCTTCAGATAGTCCAGCACCTCCGGGCACGCCAGCCCCGCGTAGGTGCCGCGCAGCGCCTCCGGGACCTGCGGATGTCGGCGGGTGAGTCCCTTCACGTGCGCCTCGTAGATCACGGTGCGCTCCCACGGGGTCCCGGGGCGGCGGTCGCGGGTCCACGTGAACGCGGAGTCGATCACCCGGCACTTGGGCACGAAGGGCGCGCTGTCCCGCTCGTCGAAGGAGAGGTCCTCGTCCGCGTGCCCGATGGTGTAGCCGAAGATCTCGGGCCGCCACTCGAGCTTGCCCACGTGGCCCTTGGCGTACGGATCGAGCAGCAGCTTGTTCGGATTGAAGCGGTGGCCCGCGTTGGGCTCGTAGGGCCCGTGCACCCGGTAGGCGTACACCGCGTTGGGGCGGAGGTCGCGCAGGTAGCCGTGCCACACCTCGTCGGTGAACTCGGGCAGCTCGATGCACTCGAGCTGCCGCCGGCCCGTGTCGTCGAAGAGGCACAGCTCCACCTTGGTGGCGTGCGCGGAGAAGAGCGCGAAGTTGACCCCGAGCCCGTCCCAGGTGGCGCCCAGGGGGTAGGGCAGGCCTTCCGCGATGCGATTCCTGACCGCCATGTCGGCTGACGATGCCTCCGGGGCAAGTTCCATTCCGCGCGCCCGTCCCCGGCCGTGCGCGCAGTTGCGCGGGCGGGGCCCGCGCGGCGCGTCGGAGTTACCGCGTCGGCTCTACCGGGGCAGGAGCCCGACCTCCGCCAGATAGCGGCGCACGCCCGCCTGCAGCCGCTCCGGTCGCGTCGCCGCCACCGTGTTCGCGGCGGTGGTCTCGCGCGCCTGGGCCAGCCGCCCGCCGAGGGCGGCCTCGCCGCGGTGGAGCGCGCGGCCCAGGCGGTAGCCGACCTCGTCGGGCAGCGTGGGCCGCGTCATGACGAAGCTCCACGAGCCGACCGAGTGGAGCTCCGCGGCCTGCCCCGGATAGGAGCCGGCCGGCACCACCATCAGCTGGAGGAACGGATGCGTGCGCCGGATCCGCTGGATCCCGGCGAGATCCGGTACCAGGAAGCGGCCGCCCTTCGGCCCGCGCGCCACCGCGGTGAAGCCCGGCCAGCCGAGGCCGCCGCCCCAGAGGGCGGCGGCGCGGCCGTCCATCACCATCGCCGGCCCGTCGCCCGCCTTGTCGAGCAGGATCGCCTGGAAGTCGCGGTCGCGATCGAGCCCGAGCCCGTCCAGCACGTAGCGGGCGAGGATGACCAGCCCGGAGCCGCGCGCCCCGAAGGCCACCGGCTGGCCCCGGAGATCCTCGATGGTCCGGTACGGCGAATCGGCGCGCACCACGAACATGCCCGGGGTGGAGTACATCGCGGTGAGCACGCGCAGGTCCGCGGGCGCGCGCCCCACGCCGGTGAGGGCCTCGTGCGCCACCTCGCCCTGCACCAGGGCGAGGTCCAGCGCGCCCGCCTCCAGCAGCGGCACGTTCTCGGTGGAGCCCTTGGTGTGGCGCGGCTCGACGGCGAGCGAGGGATCGACCTCGTTGATGGTGTCGGCGAGCGCCTGCCCGTACACCGGGAAGCCGCCCCCCGGCGTGGCGGTGCCGAGGGTCACGACGGTGCGGCCCGCGGCGGAGGCGTTGTCGCTCACGGGCGTACCGTATCACAGCACAGCCGCGGGACGGGGCCGCCCGCGCCTGCGCGTGCGCCGGTTCTGGTCTAGAATGCCCCCGTGGAAATCGCCGGAAAGGACGGGTACCGGCACATCCTCGCGAGCTCGGTGGTGTTCGAGTCGCTTCCGCCCGCGGCGCTCGACCACATCAGCACGCGCGGCCTGCTGGTGGAGATGCAGCCGGGCGAGCCGGTGCTCGCCGAGGGCACGCGTGGCCCCGGCCTCTACGTGGTGCTGGAGGGCCTGGTGGAGGTGTTCCTGCCCGACGGCGCCTCGGCGCGCGCGCGGCGGCCGACCGAGGTGCACCTCAACACCCTCGGGCCCGGCCGCTGCCTCGGCGAGTACTCGCTGATCGACGAGCACTCCACCTCCGCGGCCGCGCGCGCCATGGGACACGCCACCCTCTTCTTCCTCTCCCGCGAGGAGTTCCGCAGCATCGCGGAAGGCGACGCGCGGATCGGCAAGGTGATCTATCTGAACCTGCTGCGCTTCCTGATCTCGCGGCTGCGGGCGAAGGACGAGGAGCTCGATCTGTTCATGATGGGCTCGCTCTGATGAAGACCGCCATCCCGTGGCCGGCGGCGCTGCTGGCGCTCGTCACCGTCGCGTGCGCGTCCGGGGTCGGGCACGCGGGCTCCGATACCGGGGCGGGGGCGCGCCGGGCCGCGTACCGCCATCACCGCCCGGCGGCGGCCGCCACCGTCACCGTCTCGGGCGTCGGCGCCGCGTCCGCCGCGCCCGACATGGCCGAGATCACCACCGGGGTGGTGACGCAGGCGCCGACCGCGGCCCAGGCGCTGGCCGCCAGCAACCAGGCGATGGAGGCGCTGCTGCGGTCGCTCGGATCCCTCGGCATCGCGGCGCGCGACATCCAGACCACCAACGTGAGCGTGTCGCCGCAGCGCCGGCAGGAGCGCGACGGCCGCCCCGGCGAGATCGTGGGCTACGAGGTCGTCAACCAGGTGCACGTGAAGGTGCGCGACCTGCCGCTCCTGGGCCGCGTGCTGGATCAGCAGGTGGCCCAGGGCGCCAACTCGATCCAGGGCATCCGGTTCGGCCTGCATGATCCCGCCCCGCTCACGGACGAGGCGCGCAAGCGCGCGATCGCCGACGCCCGGCGCCGGGCCGAGCTGTACGCGACCGCGGCGGGCCTCACGCTCGGGCGCGTCCTGTCGGTGCAGGAGGCGGGCACCGTCTCGCCGCGTCCGGAGCCGATGGGCCGGGTGATGATGTCGGCGGCGGTGCCGGTGGCCGCCGGCGAGCAGGAGATCCAGGTCTCGGTGACCGTGACCTACGCGCTCGAGCCGTAGGCCCAGGGAGGCCGCGCCATGATCGATCCGCACTTCCGCAGCGCCAGGCAGCTCGCGGCCGACATCCGCCGCGGCCGGATCGGCTGTCTCGAGGCCCTCGACCTCTACCTCGCGCGGATGGAGCGCTTCAACCCCGTCCTGAACGCGATCGTGGTCACCGACGTGGACGCGGCGCGCCGCCGCGCCCGGCAGGCCGACGCGGCCCTCCGCCGGGGCAAGCCGTGGGGCCCGCTCCACGGGGTGCCGATGACGATCAAGGAGTCCTACGACGTGGCCGGCCTGCCCACCACGTGGGGCCTGCCCGCGCTCAAGCACAACGTCGCGGTCCGCAACGCGCTCGCGGTGGACCGGCTGCTCGCGGCGGGCGTGGTGCTGTTCGGCAAGACCAACGTGCCCGCGTGGCTGGCCGACTACCAGAGCTACAACGACATCTACGGGACCACCAGCAATCCGTGGGACCTCTCCCGGTCCCCGGGCGGATCCTCGGGCGGCTCGGCCGCCGCGCTGGCCGCCGGTCTCACCGGGCTCGAGGCGGGCAGCGACATCGGCTCCTCCATCCGCAATCCCGCCCACTACTGCGGCGTGTTCGGCCACAAGCCCACCTTCGGCATCGTGCCGCCGCGCGGGCAGGCGCTGCCGGGTCGCGTCGCCCAGGGCGACATCTCGGTCATCGGGCCGATGGCCCGCAGCGCGGAGGACCTCGCGATCGGGCTCTCGGTGATGGCGGGCGCCGACGAGATCGACGGCACGGGCTGGCGCCTCGCGCTGCCCGCCCCGCGGCGCAAGACCCTGCGCGAGTTCAAGGTCGCGGTGATGCTGGACGACCCCGCCGCGGAGGTGGACCGCGAGGTGCAGGCGCGGCTGCAGGCGCTCGCCGACTTCCTGGGCACGCGCAAGGCGAAGGTGAGCCTGACCGCCCGGCCCGCCATCGACACCGCGGAGGCGCACCGCACCTACATCTTCCTGCTGCGCGCGGCCACCGCCGGCCGTCAGACGCCGGAGGAGTTCGCCCGCAACGCGGAGATCGCGCGCGGCCTGGCTCCCGACGACCAGCGCTACTACGCCTGGATGATGCGGGCCAGCACCGCCTCGCACCGCGACTGGCTGGCCGCCAACGAAACCCGGCACAAGATGCGCTGGCGCTGGGCCGAGTTCTTCCGCGAGTGGGACCTCCTGCTCTGCCCGGTGGCCTCGAGCGCCGCGTTCCCGCACGATCACGCGGGCGAGCGTCACGAGCGCATGATCACGGTGAACGGCAAGCGCGTGCCCTGCGTGGACCAGCTGTTCTGGGCCGGCTACGGGGGCATGGCGTACCTGCCCGCCACCGTGGCCCCGATCGGCTTCACCTCCGGCGGGCTGCCGGTCGGCGTGCAGATCATCGGCCCGCAGTACGGCGACCGCACGTGCATCGAGCTCGCCCGGCTGCTCGAGCGCGAGTTCCAGCCGTTCGTGCCGCCGCCGGACTTCCGCTAGGCGCGATCGCGATCCGGCGCATGCAGACAGCCCGTTGACCCTGCGAGGAGATTCGAGTCCATGGCGAAGCGACGCGTGGTGATCACCGGGGCGGCGGGCTACGTCGCCCAGCGGATGTACCCCGAGCTCCAGGAGCGGTGGGACCTGGTGCCCATCGACGTGCGGCCCACCACCCGGGCCGGCCGGCCGGTGCCGGGGCTGATCGTGAGCGACCTCACCCGTCCGGATCGCGACCTCTACCGCGAGCATTTCCGGGGCGCCGACGCGGTCATCCACTGCGGATTCGTGAGCGCGCCCAACCTGGACGCCACCACCTGGCAGGACAACAGCGACGCCAAGTTCTGGGCCGAGCACGCCAACGTCGCGCTCGCCTACAACGTCTGTCGCGTCGCCCTGGAGGAGGGCGTGCGCCGGGTGGTGGTGTGCTCCTCGAACCACGCGGCCGACTACTACGAGCGGCTGGTGTGGGACGGGCGGCTCGACATGGTCACCCCCGAGATGCCGCCCCGCTCCGACAACTGGTACGGCTGGGCCAAGGGGGCCTACGAGCTGCTGGGCTTCGTGTTCGCCACCGGCAAGGTGGACGGCCGGAAGCTCGAGATCGTGCAGTGGCGCATCGGCGGGCCGCGCGACGACGACATCGATCACGTGGCCCCGGGTGACATCAAGGTGATGCACCGCGCCCTCGGCGCCTACCTGTCGAAGCGGGACCAGGTGCAGCAGGCGATCCGCATGGTCGAGACCGAGGACATCCGGGACGAGAACGGGATCCCGTTCCTCATCGTGTACGGCATCAGCGGCAACACCCATCGCTTCTGGTCCATCGCCAACGCGCGGACCCGGATCGGGTACGCCCCGCAGGACGACAGCCAGGTGAACTTCGCGGACCGGATCGCGGAGATCGCGCGCGCCGCCACGAAGGATCGGGCATGAGCCACGAGGAGGAGCTGCGGGCACTGGAGCGGACGCTGGCCGCGTACCGGGAGACCCTCAAGGAAGTGAACCGGCTGGGCGGCGATGGGATGGAGACCGTGCGGACGGAGTGGCTCCAGCGGGTGAAGGAGCTGGAGCTGCAACGCGAGCATGTGAGTCACGTCGTGCGGAGGGCGCGGCGGGGGCGGTTGTAGTCTCCGTCTCTTCTCGCGGGTCGACGGGCCGGCGGCGCGGGCGCGGCGGCGGGCAGCGGCGGGGGCGGCTCCCCGGAACACGCTGACTCGCGATGCGCGGGGCGGAACCGGCGGGCCACGAGATCGGCGTTGGCGGCTTCGGCGACGCGCAGAAGCCACGGTTCCGGGGAGCCACCTCCGCCGCCACCCCCCGCCGCGCCCGCGCCGCCGGCCCTCCGTCGGCGGTCGGGTCGACACCCGGGCCACACGCGGCAGGCACGACGGACTTCTCTACGTTTTCAACGGCTGGTTGCGGGAGGAGGATTCGGGTGGGGGAGTGGAGGTTCGTGCAGGTGGATGTGTTCACGGAGCGCGTGTTCGGGGGGAATCCGCTGGCGGTGGTGTTTGCCGCGGACGGGCTCGAGGCGGGCGTGATGCAGCAGATCGCGCGGGAGATGAACTGCTCGGAGACGACGTTCCTCCTGACGGCGACCCGGGGCGACTGCGCGGGGCGCGTGCGGATCTTCACGCCGGCGCGGGAGGTGCCGTTCGCGGGCCATCCGACCATCGGGACCGCGTGGGTGCTGGCCACCGAGGGATTGCTGCCCGCGGGAGCCACGCGATTCAACCTGGAAGAGGGGATCGGGCCGGTGGAGGTGACGCTGGAGGGCGATCCCGAGAATCCGTCGTTTCTCTGGATGCGGCACGGGCCGGTCAGCTTCGGGCCGGAGCTCGGCAACCGGGAAGGATTCGCGCGGTCGCTCGGGCTCGAGGTGTCCGACCTGCTCGCCGGCTGCCCCATCCGTACCGGGTCCACGGGCAGCACGTTCCTCTACGTCCCGCTGCGGGACCGCGAGACCGTGGACCGGGCCCGGCTCGACGTGCCGGCGCTGCTGGACGCGCAGGGCGAGGGGCCGAAGGTCGGCGTGTTCGTGTTCGCGCCGGACCCCGGGCCCGCGCCCGATCGGGGCGCGGCGCGCGTGTACTCCCGCATGTTCGCCCCGCACACCTCCGGCGTCCCCGAGGACCCGGCCACCGGCTCGGCGAGCGGGCCGCTCGGCGCCTACCTGGTGGAGCACGGCCTGGTGGCGCCCGCCGGGACGGTGGACATCGTGAGCGCCCAGGGCGTGAAGATGGGGCGACCGAGCGCGGTGCACATCCGGGTCCACACGCGCAACGGGCGCGCCGGCGACATCGCGGTGGGCGGCCGGGTAGTCCCGGTCATCGAAGGCCGCCTGCGCCTGCCCTGAAGCGCAGGCCCTGAAGGAGGAGCCGCGTGTACGTCCCCAAGCACTTCGAGGTCACCGACACCGCCTGGTGTCACGCGCTCATGCAGGCGCAGAGCTTCGCGGCCATGATCACCGCCGACGACGCGGGCGCGCCGTTCGCCACCCACCTGCCGCTCCTGCTCGACGCCCGGCGCGGGCCGCTCGGCACGCTCCGCGGCCACGTGGCCCGCGCGAATCCCCACTGGCGCTACCTCGCGGCCGGGCGCCCGACCCTCGTGGTGTTCTCGGGCGCGCACGCCTACGTGTCGCCCTCGTGGTACGCCACGCACCCGGCGGTGCCCACCTGGAACTACGTGGCGGTGCACGCGAGCGGCACCGGCACGCTGGTGGAGGACGCGGCGCAGGTGCGCGCGCTGCTGGCCGATCTGGTGCGCGCCTACGAGCCGCCGGGGCCGCAGGCGTGGTCGCTCGAGGCGCTGCCGGCGGACTACCTGGCCGGCATGCAGCGCGGGATCGTGGCCTTCGAGATCCCGATCGCGCGGCTCGAGGGCAAGGCCAAGCTGAGCCAGAACCGGGACGCGGTGGACCAGGGCCGCACGCGCGAGGCGCTCGCGGCCTCCGACGATCCGCTCGCGCGGACGGTGGCCGCGCTCATGGCGGACGCGCCGCCGCGCTGACCGGCGCGGGCGCCTCTACTCGCCCCGGAAGATCGGCTTCCGCTTCTCCAGCATGGCGCGCCGTCCCTCCTGCGCGTCCGCGCTGGTGCGGGCGCGGTGCGCGGCCGCGTCCAGGTCGTCGTGGGCGATCGCGTCCCGCGCCGCGATGGTGCGCTGGATCGACGCCTTGATGCCGGCCAGCGAGAGCGGCGCGTTGTCGGCGATGCGCCGGGCCAGGCTCTGCACCGCCGCCGGCAGCTCCGCGGGCGGCACCACCTGGTGCACCATCCCGATCTCGTAGGCGCGCCGCGCGTCGATGGGCTGGCCGGTGAACAGGAGGTGCCGGGTGTGCGCGGGGCCGATGATCTCGACCAGCTTCTGGTTGAGCCGGAACGGGATCACCAGCCCGATCCGGGCCAGCGGCATGCCGAGGCGCACCGGCTCGGCCGCCACGCGCAGGTCGCAGTGCAGGGCCAGCTCGCAGCCGCCCGCGATCGCGTCGCCGTGGAGCGCGGCGATGGTGGGATGGCGGGAGGCTTCCACCCGCCGCAGCACCTCCACCACGTTGCCCTCCGGGTCCGCCTCCCCGCGGCGCTGCTCCATCTCCTTGAGGTCCATGCCCGAGCAGAACGCGGGGCCGGCGCCCCGCACCACCACCACCCGCACGTCGCGCCGCTCGTCGAGCGAGTCGAAGGCCGCGCGCAGACCCTGCAGCAGCGGGGTGTTCATCGCGTTGCGCTGGTCGGGCCGGTTCAGGGTGACGGTGGCGATGCCGGCGTCGACGGCGATCTGGACTTCGTCGGCCATGGAGCCCTCCGGGGCTAGCCCGCGCCCGGAGCCAGCGCGCGCAGCGCGCTCAGCATGAGCTCGCGCTTCTTCCGGGGATCGGGCTCGGTGGTCATCAGGGAGAGGAACGCGGTGTCGATCCCGCGGTCCAGGTAGAGCTGGATGCGGGCCTTGAGATCGGCGAGGCTGCCGCGCGGCATCAGGTCGGCGATCACGTGGTCCGGGATCGCGGCCACCGCGCCGCGCCGATCGCCCGCGCTCCACGCGCGCCACATCGGGCCCAGCGCCTCGGAGCGGCCCAGCCATTCCTGGAACGCGCGGTACACCGGGACGTTGAGGTAGCCCGCGATGTGCCGGCGCACCACCAGGTCCGACTCCGGCCCGGGCGGGTCGAGGTTCACGAACAGGCGCGCGGTGACCTCGATGGCGTCGCCGTCGCGGCCGGCCTCGCGGGCCGCCCGACGCACCACCCCCACCGAGCGCGGCACGTCGTCGGGCGAGAGCCAGTTGAGGATGACCCCGTCGCCGACCTGGCCCGCGACCGTCAGCATCCCCTCCCGGAGGGCGGCGATGTAGATCGGCACCGGGTGCCGGGGCACGCGGGTCAGCCGGAAGCCGTCCACCGTGAACGTCTCGCCCTTCCAGACCACGCGCTCGCCGGCCAGCGCCTGGCGCAGGAACTGGGCCATCTCGCGCACGCGGGTGGCCGGCCGGCTGAACTTGCCGCCGTTCCACGACTCCACGATGGGCTGCGAGCCCGCGCCGATGCCCAGCACGAAGCGCCCGGGGGCCAGGTCGGCCAGGCCGGCCGCGGTGGAGGCCAGCGTGGCGGGGCCGCGCGTGTAGACGTTGGCGATGGCGGTGCCGACCCGCATGGTGGTCGCCATCCCGACGACGGCGAGCGGCGTGAAGCCGTCGACGCCGTCGACCTCGAAGGACCAGGCATCGGTGTAGCCGAGGCGCTCGGCCTCACGGGCCACGTCGGCCAGCTCGGGGAGGGCGAAGGCCTCCATCGGCACCGACAGCGACCAGCGCTTCTTCATCCGCGTACCTCCTCGCCCGGGGTGACCATCCGGGCGAGTGTACCCGGTTTCACTTCGTTTTTGGCCCGCGGGGATCGATGGTCTCCGGGAAGCACTGCCACGCGATGCCCCCCGCGCCGTCGTCGTTGCCGTAGCGCAGCAAGAGGTCGGTGTCCGCGCGCCGCTCGGCCAGTCCCTTGATCTTTCCGCCGCTCTCGGTCACGTACACCGCCTTGCGGCCTTCCTTCTCGCGCTGATCGAGGGCCTTGGTGCAGGCTCCCACGCTCGGATACGCGGTCTGGAGCTGCCACGCGCCCGGCCGGGGATCATACACCTGCGACCACAGCACCCACGCGCACTCCGCGGCCGCCGGCCCCACCGCCACCAGCACGCCGCCGAGCGCGGCGGTCACCGCGCAGAACTTGTACCGGATCATGGGCTCCTCCTGTCTGGGCTTCACACGTTGTTTCAAGTGTCGCGCCGATGGCAACGTCGAGGGGCTTGCCGATTGCTGACGGCGTGCCATCGGCGCTATGCTGCGCATCCATGACCGTGTTCCCGGGCTTCACGCTGCCGGAGGAGCTGCGCCAGCTCGGCGAGCAGGTCCGCCGGTTCGTGCAGGAGGAGATCGTCCCCCTCGAGCAGACCCTCGATCCGGACGCGCCCGAGATCCCGCGCGAGGACTTCCTGCGCCTCTCCGCCAAGACCAAGGCGGCCGGGCTGTGGGCGCTGGGGGCGCCCGAGCAGTACGGCGGCGGCGGGCTCGACACCTTCAGCATGTGCGTGGTCCTGGAGGCGATGGCCCAGCACCGCATGGGCCTCTACAACCCGGGCTGCGGGGTGTTCGGCCGCTATCCGCCGCCCGCGATCTGGGCGGGCACCAAGGCCCAGATCGAGAAGTACGCGGTGCCGACCTTGCGCGACGGCACCGAGACCTTCTTCGCGATCACCGAGCCCTCGGGCGGCTCCGATCCCGCCGGCGCGATCCAGACCCGGGCGGAGCGCCGGGGCGACAAGTGGGTGCTCAACGGGCGGAAGGTCTTCATCTCGCGCGCGCACGACGCCCCGTGGGGCATCGTGTTCGCGCGCACCGACAAGGGGAAGGGCCGGGGCGGCATCTCCTGCTTCATCGTCGAGCACGGCACGCCCGGCTTCCACGCCACCCCGATCCGGGTGATCCGCACCTCCGCCATCCCCAACGACGTGTCGTTCGAGGACTGCGAGATCCCGGCCGAGAACCTCATCGGGCAGGAGGGGCAGGGGCTCGACCTCGCCTTCGACCTGCTGGTGAAGAACCGCTTCCCCTACTCCGCGTGCAACCTGGGGGTGGCGGTGGCCGCGCACCGCATGGCGGTCGCGCACGCCAAGCAGCGCTCCACCTTCGGGGCGCCGCTCTCCCAGCGCCAGGCCATCCAGTGGATGCTCGCCGACGCGGAGGTGGAGATCCGGGCGTGCCGCTGGCTCATCTGGGAGGGCGCGTGGAAGGCCGACCGCGGCGAGGACGCGCGGGTGGAGGCCTCGATCGCCAAGCTCTACTCGAGCGAGGTGCTGGGGCGGGTGATCGACGCCGCGGTGCAGATCCACGGCGGCTACGGGGTGTCGAAGGAATTTCCCCTGGAGCGCTGGTACCGCGAGGCCCGGGTGCGCCGCATCGGGGAAGGCCCGTCCGAGGTGCACCGGATGGTCATCGCGCGCTCGCTCTTCAGGTAATGGCTCGGCGAGGTGCAGCCGAAGGCGAGCCGAGCGAATAGAAGAGAGGGGTAAGGGTCTATGGCCACGTTCAACTTCGAGCTGTCCACGCTGCCTCCCGAGGCGGAGGCGCTGCGCGACGAGGTTCGCGCCTTCCTCCGCCAGGAGCTGGCCCAGTACCGCGGCGCCGAGCGCGCCCGCTCCTGGGGCGGCTTCAACCGCGAGTTCTCGCGCCGCATGGGCGAGCGCGGCTGGATCGGGATGACGTGGCCCAAGAAGTACGGCGGCCACGAGCGCACCGCGCTCGAGCGCTACGTGGTGCTGGAGGAGACGCTGGCCGCGGGGGCGCCGGTGAGCGCGCACTGGGTGGCCGACCGGCAGAGCGGCCCGCTCCTGCTGCGCTTCGGCACCGAGGAGCAGCGCCGGCGCTTCCTGCCCCGCATCGCGCGCGGGGAGCTCGCCTTCGCGATCGGCATGAGCGAGCCGGACTCCGGCTCGGACCTGGCCTCGGTGCGGACGCGGGCCGAGAAGGTGGCGGGCGGCTACAAGGTCAACGGCACCAAGATCTGGACCAGCAACGCCCACCTGTCGGACTACGCGATCGCGCTGTTCCGCACCAAGGTGGTGCCGGACAGGAAGCACGAGGGGCTCTCCCAGTTCCTGGTCGACCTCAAGTCGCCCGGCATCTCGATCCGCCCCATCTACGACCTGGCCGGCGGGCACCACTTCAACGAGGTGCACTTCCAGGACTGCTTCGTGCCCGACGACATGCTGGTGGGCAAGGAGGGCGAGGGCTGGAAGCAGGTGACCACCGAGCTCGGCTTCGAGCGGAGCGGCCCCGAGCGCTATCTCTCGTCGCTCCAGCTCGTGATCGAGCTGATCCGCGAGGTGGGGGCCGAGCCCGGCGAGCGCGCGGCGGCCCTGCTCGGCCACCTCACCGCGCACCTGGTGACGCTGCGCCAGATGTCGCTCTCGATCGCCACCATGCTGCAGGCCGGCCAGAACCCGAACCTGGAGGCCGCGGTCATGAAGGACATCGGCACCACCTTCGAGCAGGAGATCCCGGAGGCGGTGCACGCGCTGACCGGAGCCGAGCCGCGCATCGGCAGCGGCAGCGAGTTCGAGAAGACGCTCGGCTACCTCGTCCAGCACGCGCCCTCGTTCTCTTTGAGAGGCGGAACGCGCGAAGTCTTGAGAGGGATCATCGCCCGCGGGCTCGGATTGAGGTAGACGGCCATGAACGAGCTCCAGACGATCCTCGCCGAGACGTGCACGCGCCTCTTCACCGATCACGCCACCACCGCGGTGCTGGAAGCGGCCGAGAAGGGCCAGTGGCCGGCCGCGCTCTGGCAGGCCCTGGAGGAGAACGGCCTCACCCTGCCGCAGGTGCCGGAGGCGCGCGGCGGGGCGGGCGGCTCCTGGTCGGACGCCTTCGTGGTGCTGATGGCGGCCGGGCGCTTCGCGGCGCCGGTGCCGCTGGCGGAGACGATGCTGGCGGGCGCGATCCTGGCCGAGGCCGGCCTCGACGTGCCGCTCGGGCCGATGACGGTGGCGCCGGCGCACGCGGGCGAGCGGCTGACGCTCGACCGCCGGGGCGCGGGGCTCACGCTCTCCGGCCGGGCCACCCGCGTGCCGTGGGGCGCGCGCGCCGAGCACGTGGTGGTGGTGGCCGAGGGCGACGACGGCCCGATGATCGTCCGGGTGGCGGGGGGCGCGGCCACATCGGAGGCCGACGTGAGCCTGGCCCGCGAGCCGCGCGACACGCTCACGTGGTCGGCCGCTCCGGTGGTGGCGGCGGCCCCGCAGCGCGGCCGGCTCGGCATCCGGCCGGTGTGGGTGGGCGGCGCGCTGGTGCGCGCGGCCCAGATGGCGGGCGGCCTCGAGTTCCTGCTCGCCCAGTCCGTGAAGTACGTGACCGAGCGCAGGCAGTTCGGCCGGCCGCTCGCCGCGTTCCAGGCCATCCAGCAGAACCTGGCCCTGCTCGCCGGCCACACCGCCGCCGCCGGCATGGCCGCGCAGCAGGCCTTCCACGTGGTGGATCGCACCGGGGAGGGCGGCGATCCCTCGTTCGAGATCGCGGTGGCGAAGATCCGCACCGGCGAGGCCGCGAGCCTCGGCGCGGGGATCGCGCACCAGGCGCACGGGGCGATCGGCTTCACCTACGAGCACTCGCTGCACTTCGTCACCCGGCGGCTCTGGTCCTGGCGGGCCGAATTCGGCGCGGAGAGCCACTGGTCGGTGGCGCTCGGCCGGCAGGTGGCCGCGCAGGGAGCGGACGCGCTCTGGCCGCGCCTGGCCGGCGCCTAGGAGATCGGCATGCACACCCTCACCCTCGGTGACGTCACGATCTCGCGGGTCGTCGAGATCGGCCGCTCGACGTTCCCCACCGCCCAGATGCTGCCCGAGTCCGACGCGGGGCGGATCGCCGCGCACCATCGCTGGATCAAGCCGCACTTCTTCGACGAGACCACCGGCGATATGGGCTCGCGCATCCAGACCTGGATCGTGCGCACCCCCGAGCACACCGTGGTGATCGACACCGGCGTCGGCAACGACAAGGAGCGCGGCGACAATCCGCTCTGGAACCGGCGCGCGGGGGGCTTCCTCGATGACCTGCGCGCCGCCGGCGTCACCCCCGAGCAGGTGGACCTCGTGCTGTGCACGCACCTGCACGTGGACCACGTGGGCTGGAACACGCGGCTCGTGCAGGGCCGCTGGGTGCCCACGTTCCCGCGCGCGCGGTACGTCTTCCCGGGCGAGGAGTGGGAGTTCTGGGAGTACGAGCACCAGTCCGGGCGGGAGAAGTCCGGCTGCATCGCGGACAGCGTGGTGCCGGTGGTGGAGGCGGGGCAGGCGGATCTGGTGAGCGGCACGCACCGGATCGACCGGTGGCTCTCCTACGAGCCGTGGGTCGGCCACACCCCGGGGCACGCCGCGGTGCGCGTGCACACCGCCGCGGGCGACGCGGTCTTCTCCGGCGACCTCATGCACCGGGTGGTGCAGGTGGCCGAGCCCCAGTGGAGCAGCATCTTCTGCTACGACGGCAAGCAGGCCGCCGCGACCCGGAAGGCCTTCGTGGAGCGCCACGCGGCGTCCGGCGACCTCGTGCTCCCCGCCCACTTCCCGCATCCGGGCCGCGTGGTGCGCGACGGGAGCGGCCATCGGTTCGAGCCGGTGATGCTCGAGCCGATCGCGGCGGCCCGGGCGTGAGCGGCGCCGTGCTGCCCCTCGAAGGCATCCGCGTCGTCGAGATCGCGCAGAACCTGGCCGGGCCGATGGCCGCCGAGATCCTCGCCCACATGGGCGCCGACGTGGTGAAGGTCGAGCGGCCCGAGGGCGACGACGCGCGCAAGTGGGGACCGCCGTTCTGGAAGGGCGTCTCGCCCGGCTTCCTCGCGGTCAACGCCAACAAGCGCGGGATCACCCTCGACCTGAAGGATCCGCAGGCGGTCGGGTGGCTGATGCACTTCCTGGGCGAGACGGACGTGCTCGTGCAGAACCTCCGTCCGGGCTCGCTGGAGGAGCTGGGGCTGGGCCCCGAGGTGTTGCTCGCGCGGCATCCGCGCCTCATCTACTGCTCGGTGTGGGCCTTCGGACGCACCGGGCCGCTCAAGCTCAAGCCCGGCTTCGAGCCCATGGTCCAGGCCTTCTCCGGCCTCATGATGATGAACGGCGACGAGGGCGGGCCGCCCACCCGCATCGGCACCTCGATCCTCGACTACGGCACCGGCATGTGGACCGCGATCGGCGCGCTCGCCGGGCTGGTGCAGCGGCAGCGCACCGGGCGCGGCTGCGTGGTGGACACCTCGCTCTACGAGACCGGGCTCGCGTGGCTCAAGGGCCACTTCGCCAGCTTCCGCGCCTCCGGCGAGGTCCCGGAGCGCCATCGCACCGGGAGCCAGCGGGTCGTCCCGTTCCAGGGCTTCGAGACCAAGACCGGCACCATCATCGTGGCCGCGGGCAACGATCGGCTGTTCGCGAAGCTGGCCGCCGCGGTCGGGCATCCCGAGTGGGCGAAGGACGAGCGCTTCGCCACCAACGCGGCGCGGGTGGCCCACAAGCCCGAGCTGCTCGGGCTACTGGAGGCCATCTTCCCGACGCGCACCAAGGGCGAGTGGATCGACCTGCTGGAAGCCCACGGCGTGCCGTGCGGCCCGATCCACACCCTGCCCGAGGCGGTGGCCCAGCCCCAGGCCGAAGCGATCGGCATCATCCAGCGGCTGCCCGGCGACGACTACGAGGTGGTCTCGCTGCCGGTCTCGTTCGACGGCCGGCGCCCGCCCATCCGCCGCGCCCCCCCGCGCCTCGGCGAGCACAACGCCGAAGTCCGCGGTCAGTAGCTCGGGGTCAGGTCTTACATTCCGACATTTTTATCGCCTGAGCCGAAGCTGCGCGCACCACGAAAATGTCGGAATGTAAGACCTGACCCCTAAGACGACAGGCCGGCCCAGAGCATCGTGAGGCCGGAGATGAGCATCAGGGCGTCCATCAGCAGGCGGAAGCGGTCGGGGTGCAGGCGCAGGACGAAGCGCTTGGCGAGCCAGGCGCCCGCCATCAGGGACGCGCCGGTGATGAGGCCCTGCACGATCACGGGCAGGGGCAGGGCGCCGAAGCGGCGGAACACCGCGGCCTTGCTCAGGTACACCGCGAGCGAGCCGGCGGCCTCGGTGGCGATGAACGCGCCCTTCACGAGCCCGTAGGAGAGGAAGATCGGCGCGGTGATCGGGCCGGTGGTGACCACGATGCCGGTGAGGAAGCCCACCAGCGCCCCGATCACCACCAGGTGCCACGCCCGGAGCCCGTAGCCGCGCGCCTGCAGCCACCGCCGCGCGGGGATCATCGCGAGGAAGAAGAGCCCGAGCGCGCCCTCGATCAGCCGCGGGGGGAGGACCAGCAGCGTGCGCGCCCCGAGCGCGGCCGCGGGCACGCCGGTGACGGAGTACGCGGCCACCGCGCGCCAGTCGACCTGGCGCCACCAGATCAGCACCCGCGAGACGTTGGCGAGAATGGCCGCGATGGCCATGATCGGCACCGCGTGGAGCGGGCCGAAGGCCAGCACCAGCACCGGCATCAGCATGATCGACGAGCCGAAGCCGACGATGCCGCTGATGGTGCCGGCGGCCAGACCGACCACGAGGACGACCGCCAGCTCCACTCGGCGCGCCGCCGCTAGCCGAGCAGGCGTACCAGGGGATCGAGCAGGCGCGGGGCGGGCGTGAGCGCGCCCACCGGCTGCGCGTGGAAGGCCTCCACCACCGCGTCGTTGAACGGGGTGGGCACGCCGACGTGCCGGCCCTGCGCCGACACGAAGCCGTTGAGGTGGTCGATCTCGGTGCGGCGGCCCTTCATCACGTCCTGCAGCATGGAGGGCCGCCCGCCGCTGCGGCTGCCCGCGTCGGCCGCGATCTCCTTGCCCAGGGTGTCGATGGCCGCGTCGTCGTTCGCCTCCGCGAAGCGCGCGGCCGCGATGCCCAGGATGGGCTCCACCCGATGGCCCAGCGCGGTGCCCACGCGCACCACCTCCGCGCCGAGGTGGGCCGCGATGCGGCGGGTGAGCGGCTCCGTCCGCACCTCCGCGGTGCCGAGGCCGCTCAGGCCGGCCAGCGGGTTCAGCATGCAGTTGAGCGCCAGCTTCGACCAGCGCTCGCCCCAGAGGTTGGTGGTCACCGTCGCGGGCGCCACCTCGCTCATGAGCGCGGCGATCCGCCGCGCCCGCGGGGTGTCCCGGCCGTCGTGCTCGCCGATCTTGAACGCGGCGCTGCCGCGGTCGGTGCGGATGGCGTGCGCGGGCTCGTACATGCCGGCGCTGATCAGGATCACGCAGCCCAGCGTGCGCTCGCGTCCGGCCACCGCCGCCACCCGATGGTCGTTGATGCCGTTCTGGAAGTCGACCACTACCCCCCCGGACGCGCGCAGGTGGTCGACGGCGAGCTGGGTCGCCCACTCGGTGTCGTAGGACTTCACGGCGACGAAGGCGAGCTCGAAGGGCTCACGTACGGTCGCCAGCTCGTGCAGGTGCAGCGCGGGCAGCCGCACCAGGTGCTCGCCGCAGCTGCCGGACAGGCGCAGGCCCGCCTGCTTGATCTGCTCCACGTGCTCGGGCCACTGATCCACGAGCGTCACGTCGTGGCCCGCGCGGGCCAGCAGCCCTCCCACCACGCACCCGATGGCCCCGCCGCCGATGATGCCGATCCTGGTCCGGTCCGCCCCCATGGGGCCCCTCCGTGGCGCGTGCCTGGCGAAGACTGCGTGCGATGCCGCGGGTAGGCTACGGCAGCCGCGCCCGGGGACGCAAGGGCCCGGGCTCAGCGGCGCCGGCGGCGCATGATCCAGCGCTCGCGGGCGACCCAGCCCACCGCGGCCAGGATTCCCACCACGATCGCCAGCACCAGCCACCCCACCTCGCGCATGGTCCCTCCGTGACCGGGCAACACTCCCTTGCCCGTCGCCAGCGCCCGGACTTACCCGGTCAAAGTTTCCCGTCCCTGACCGTCCGGTCGCGTTCGGGTGGCTTCGCGCCGACCCACATTCGCTCGTGGCCCTGGATCGGGCGCGGCACACGCATTGCTCCTCTGGTCCGGACCGTACCCGACGGCATATGATACGGTCCACTCAGCGGTGGCGAAGCCCGGCTCGCACTTCGTTTCGAATCTCAGGCCCCATGCCGTCGCGATCCTCGCGGTGGCGGCCGCCCTCGCCTGCTCGTTGCTCTCCCTGCCCCTGGTCGAGCGCTCGCAGCTGTTCCTGCTGCTCGCCGCCGTCGTCCTGAGCGCCTGGTACGGCGGGGCGCGCCCCGGCCTGCTGGCCACCGCCCTCGCGGTGCTGGTGCAGCACACGGTCTTCGAGACCCAGGGGCACGACTGGATCCGGACCGCGATGTTCGTGCTGATCTGCGCCGGCATCTGCGCGGCGGCCGCGGGACGCCGGCGCGCCGAGGCGCGACTGCGCGAGCAGCGCGAGGAGCTGGCGGTGACGCTCGCCAGCATCGCGGACGCGGTGGTGGTGACCGACGTGGCCGGGCGCGTGCGGTTCATGAACGCGGCCGCCGAGCGTCTCACCGGGCGCTCGGCCCAGGAGGCCCGCGGGCGGCCGCTGCCCGCGATCTGCCCGCTCGTGTCGGAGGAGACCCGGGCTCCGGTGGAGAGCCCGGCGGCCCGGGTGGTGCGGGACGGGGCGCTCGCCCCGCGCACCGGGCTCCTGCTGGTGCGTCGCGACGGGCAGGAGCGGCCGGTCGACGAGAGCGGCGCGCGGCTCTTCGATCCCGAGGGAGCGGTCGACGGCGCGGTGCTGGTGCTGCGCGATCTGACCGAGCGCCGGAGCATCGAGCGGGAGCAGGCGGCGGTCATCGCCCGCGAGCAGTCGGCCCGGCGCGACGCGGCCGCGCTCTCCGCGGTGGGCCAGGCCCTGGTGCAGTCCCTGGACCGCGCGAGCGTCGGCCGCCACATCGCCGAAGGCATACGCACGTTGCTCGGCGGCAGCATCTCGGTGCTGTGGGAGCTGGACGCGATGACCGGCCGCCTGGTGGCGGTCGCGGCGTCGGGGGCGGGGGACAACTTCGCGCCCGGCACCGCCATCCCCGGCGACGAGATGGTCGCGGGCCTCGCGGTCCGCGAGGGCGCGCCGGTGGCCAGCCCCGACATGCTGTCGGATCCCCGTGTGGTCCTGCACCCGGAGACCCGGGCGCTGGCCGAGCGGTCCAGTCACCGGGCGGTGCTCGCGGTCCCGCTGACCATCGGCGGCCGGATCACCGGCGTCCTGGCGGTCGGCGACGCGCAGGGCCGGACGTTCGCCCCGCACGAGATCCAGCGCTTGCAGGACTTCGCCAATCAGGCCGCCATCGCGCTCGAGAACACGCGGCTCTTCGCGCTCGAGAGCGCGCGGCGCGCGCAGATGGAGGCCCTCGCGGCGGTGCAGCGCGAGCTCAGCGCCGAGCTCGACCTGGACCGCCTGCTCGGGCTGATCATCGAGCGCGCGGGCCAGCTGCTCGACGGCGCCTCCTTCGCGTACCTGGTGGACGAGGAAGGCCACCCGTCCGGGACGCGCGTGTGGACGCGCCGCGAGCCCGCCCCGGAGGCGCCGTTCCCGGCCCACGGCGGGCTGGTGGCCAGCTGCGCGAGCGCGCGGCAGGGGCTCCTCGCCAACGACTATCCCCGTTCGCCCTACGCGCTGCCGGAGGTGGTGCAGCTGGGCGTGCGGCACGCGATGGCGGTGCCGCTGGTCAGCCGCGACCGTCTGCTCGGCGTGCTGGTGCTGGCGCGCCCCGAGGAGGGCCGGCCCTTCTCCCGCGAGGACCTGGTGACCTTCGAGGGGCTGGCGGTGCAGGCCGCGGTCGCGGTGGACAACGCGATGCTGTTCATCGAGGCGGGCGCCCGCCAGCGCGAGGCCGAGGTGCTGGCCGAGCTGGCGCGGTCGATCAACGCCGCGCACGACGTGGGCACGGTGCTCCAGCGGGTGGTCGACGGCGCCAAGGAGCTGTGCGGCTGCGATCTCACCGGCGTGGCGCTGCGCGAGAGCGAGTCGGGCAGCGTCGTCATGCGGAACCGGGCCGGCGAGTATCGCAGCCCGCCGGACCGGCTGGTGATCGAGCCGGGGCATGGCGCCGGCGGCTTCGTGCTGGAGACCGGGCAGCCCTTCCGCAGCGACAACCTGGTTCGGGACCCTCGTCTGATCCCGAATCCGGCGGATCGGGTGGACGTGGAGGGCATCGTCACGAGTTTGGTCGTCCCGATCCTGGTGGAGGGCGCGGTGGAGGGACTCCTCTACGTGCACCGGCGCACCCCGCGTCCGTTCACCGACCGCAACGAATCGACCCTCCGGCTGCTGGCGGAGTACGCGAGCATCGCGATCCACAACATGCGGCTGCTCGCCCACGAGCACCAGATGCGGGCGGAGGCCGAGGGCGCGAGCCGGATGAAGGACGAGTTCCTGGCCACCATCTCGCACGAGCTGCGCAGCCCGCTCCAGCCGCTGCTGAACTGGGCCTACCTGCTCCGGTCGCCCAACCTGGATCCGGCCAGCGCGGAGCGGGCGCTCGACGCGATCGAGCGCAGCACCAAGACCCTGGGCCAGCTCATCGAGGACCTCCTCGACGTCTCCCGCATCGTCACCGGCAAGCTGCGGCTGCAGGCGCGGCCGGTGCGGCTGCCGGGGGTGGTGCGCGCGGCCATGGAGGCGGTGGAGTCCGCCGCGCTCGCCAAGTCGGTGACGCTGGACGCCCACATCGACCCCGACGTGCCGGCAGTCCTGGGCGATCCCGACCGTCTCCAGCAGGTGCTGTGGAACCTGCTCTCCAACGGGATCAAGTTCACCCCGCGCGGCGGACGCGTGACGGTGTCGGTGTCGACCCAGGACGGCGACGTGGTGCTCACGGTGGCCGACAGCGGCGCCGGCATCAAGCCCGAGTTCCTGCCCCACGTGTTCGAGCGCTTCCGCCAGGCCGAGAGCAGCACCAACCGGGCGTACGGCGGGCTCGGGCTGGGGCTCGCCATCGTGCGGCACCTCGTGGAGCTGCACGGCGGCAGCGTCTCGGTGGCGAGCGACGGGGAGGGACGCGGCGCCACCTTCACGGTGCGGCTGCCGGTCGCGGCGGCCGCACGGCCGCCCGCGGAGCGCCCGCCGGCTGCGGTCAGCACCGAGCCGCCCGCGGGGACCAGCCTGTCCGGCCTGCGCATCCTGGTGGTCGACGACGAGGCCGACGCGCGCGAGGTGATGCGGTTCATGCTCGAGCGCGGCGGCGCGCGCGTGCTCATCGCGGACTCCGCGGGCGCCGCGCTCGACGCGATCCGCGAGGAGCGTCCGGACCTGCTCATCAGCGACATCGGCATGCCGGTCGAGGACGGCTACGTGATGGTGCGGCGCCTGCGGGCGATGGAGGACGGCATGGGCAGCCGGCTGCCCGCGATCGCCCTGACCGCCTACGCGAGCGAGGAGGACGCGCGCCGGGCCCGCAACGCCGGGTTCGACGCCCACCTCTCCAAGCCGGTCGACCCCGCGCGCCTCATCGAGATCGCGCTGCGCCTGGCCGGGGCGCGTCCCCGCGTCTGAGCCCGCGCCCGCGCGCTCAGCGCGCGAGGGGGCGTCGGCCCGGTCCCTGCGGGCTCACCGTCTCGATCCGCCAGATCGGCCCCCCGGTGTAGAGGGGACCGTCGATGGCCACGAACGCGGGCACCTCGGTCGTGACCACCCAGCAGTGATAGTTGGGGGGCGTCTTGCCCAGGAGCGCCGCCGCCGTCCCGCGCAGCGGGCCGAGCTTCGGGGTCATGACGAAGTGCGTGGCCTCGACCGTGCGCTCGCCCACCGACACGGTTTCCTCGCCCACCGGAGCCAGCTGGAGCTCCACCACCAGCGGCTTCGGCATGAAGGCGATGGTCCGCACCGTCAGGGTGGCGCCCCGGGCCAGGTTCTTGAGCAGCATGATCATCATGCCGTTGTAGACGTCGGGGGCGAGGTCGAGCGCGCCCGACGCGGTCTCCGGCTCGTCGCCGCCGCGGCGCGAGCGCGCCGAGTAACGCCCGCTCTTGCGGTCGAACGTCACCTCGAGCTCCTCCGGGAACGTGGGGCCGCGCCGGATCAGGTGGTAGCGCTGCAGGGTGAAGACCTTCTGCTGGGTGAACAGGACCGTCTCGTCGTAGAGCGAGCCGTCGCGGAAGCGGAACACGAGGCGCGAGTCCACGCCCTCCGGCTTCACCACCTGCAGCAGGTCGCCGTCCGCGAGCACCTCCCCGCCGGCGCCGCGCAGGACGAGGAAGCCGTGGGTGACGCCCTCCTGGTAGCGGGCCGCGACCGGCGCCGCGACGGCAGGGGCCGCGAGCATGGACAGCGCGGTCACCGCGAGCGCCGCCAGCGTGCCGTGGAGCTTGCGCGTCGCCCTCATTGGTCGCCAGTGGTGCAAGGGTCCTGCCGCGCTCATCCCCGCGCGGCACCGGGAGGAATGTCCGGGGGGGCGCGGCGCTGCGCGGCAAATCTTCCGGGTAAGAGCTTCCGGCCCGACCGCGCGCCCCCCGAGGAAAGCGCCGGGACGGGCACATCCACTGGCCCGACCTCGGTTTCGCGCGGCATGGCCGTTGCACTCGTCGGTCACCCCATGAGCACTTCCCATTTTCTCCGGATCGCGGCGATCGCCGATCTGCACTGCACCCCCGCGTCCGAGGGCGTGTTCCAGCCCCTGTTCGGCAAGGTCGGCGAGAGCGCGGACGTGCTCGTCCTGTGCGGAGACCTCACCGACTACGGCACCGCCGACGAGGCGCGCGTGCTGGCCAAGGAGCTGGGGGTCACCAAGGTGCCCAAGGTCGCGGTGCTCGGCAACCACGACTTCGAATCGAACGCGGCGTCCGAGGTGGCGCGGATCCTCACCGAGGCGGCCGGCGTCGTCGTGCTCGACGGCACCGCGGTCGAGGTGATGGGCGTGGGATTCGCGGGCGTGAAGGGCTTCGCGGGCGGCTTCGGCGAGCGGGCGCTGCAGTCGTGGGGCGAGGAGCCGATCAAGGCCTTCGTGCGGGCCGCGCTCGACGAGGCGCTCAAGCTCGAGACCGCGCTCGCGCGGCTCCGGACGCCCGGGCGCGTGGCGCTCCTGCACTATTCGCCCATCGGCGCCACCGTGTGGGGAGAGCCCACCGAGATCTTCCCCTTCCTCGGCTCGAGCCGGCTCGAGGAGCCGCTCAACCGCTACCGCCCGAGTGTGGTCTTCCACGGGCACGCCCATCGCGGCTCCCCCGAGGGGACCACCGCGTCGGGGGTGCCCGTCTACAACGTGGCCCTGCCGCTGCTCAAGCGGGCCGAGCCGGAGCGGCCGCCGTTCCGGGTCGTCGAGGTGCCGCTGCCCGAGGACGGGACCGGCGGCCCGGACTCGAGCCATCGCGCCGCGGACGGCCAGCCCGGCGCCACGCTGGCGCGCGCGGGTGAGCCCACCGCCCCCGCGCGCCCGGTGCGCCCATGAGCCCCGCGGTCGCGTCGCCGCGCCCGCCGCGCGCGGAGGGCCCGTCCCCCGCCGCCGGCCGCTTCTACCGTCGGGTGCTCGCCGGGCTCAACGCGGCCGGCATCGAGTTCCTGGTGGGCGGCGGCCACGCGCTCGAGTGCTATCTCGGGATCGGCCGCTCGGTGAAGGACCTGGATCTGTTCATGCGCGAGCGCGACGTGGCGGCCGCGCTGCGCGTGGTCCGGGAGCGGCTCGGCTACGGCGGCGAGATCACGTTCCCGCACTGGCTGGCCAAGATCACGCGCGGCCGCGATCACATCGACGTGATCTTCAACTCCGGCAACGGGGTGTGCGCGGTGGACGACGAGTGGTTCCACCACGCGGTGCCGTCCAGCGTGATGGACGAGCCGGTGGCGCTCTGCCCGCCCGAGGAGACCATCTGGTCCAAGGCCTTCGTGATGGAGCGCGAGCGCTACGACGGGGCGGACATCGCCCATCTCCTCCACGCCCGCGCCGAGGCCCTCGACTGGGGCCGGCTGGCCCGGCGCTTCGGGCCCTACTGGCGCGTGCTGCTGAGCCACCTGATCCTGTTCGGCTTCATCTATCCGTCGGAGCGCGCCCGCATCCCGGAGCCCCTCATGCGGCGCTGTCTCGAGCTGCTGGAGGCCGAGATGCGCCGGCCCTCGGCGCGGCGCGTCTGCCGCGGCACCATCACGTCGCGCGCGCAGTACCTGGTGGACGTGCAGCTCTGGGGCTACGAGGACGGCCGGCTCGATCCCCCCGGCCGCATGACGGAGAGCGACGCCTCCATCTGGACCGCGGCCATCGACGAGGCGGCGAGCCGGCCGGTGGGCGCCGACTCCATGGGCGAGGCCCCGGCGTGAAAGCGGCGCCCGCCGTCTCGCTGTCGCGCCGCCCCGCACCGCCGCCCCGCCGCCGCTGGTGGCCGCTGGCCCTCGCGGGCTGCGTGCTGCTGGCGGGCATGGTGATCGGCCACACGGTGGACCTCGGCCCGTACGTGCACACCGCGCGCACCTGGACCGGCGCGCTGGGAGTGCTCGCGCCCGCGGCCTACGTGGCCGTCTACGTGGCGGCCACGCTGCTCGGGGTGCCGGGGGTCGCGTTCACGCTGCTGGCGCCGCTCCTGTTCGGGTTGTGGCCCGCGGTGGCGGTGATGATCGTGGCGAGCGCGCTGTCGGCGGCGGGCGGGTTCCTCATCGCCCGCTACCTGGCCCGCGACGCGCTCCGGGCGCGCCTCGATGGCTCCCCGGCCTTCGCGCGGCTCAGCCGGCTCCTCGAAGCCAACGACTGGTTCGTGATCCCGGTGCTGCGGATCGTCCCGCTCGCGCCGTTCGCGGTCGTGAACTACGGCTTCGGGCTCACCGGCATCGGCTTCTGGCGCTACGAAGCCTGGTCGGTGCTGGCCATGGTGCCCATGAACGTGGCGTTGATCCTGGGCGCCGAGGCCTTCTACCGCGCGGCGGTCCGCGGCAGCGTGCCGTGGCCCCTGCTGGCCGGCGCCGGCATCGCCGCCCTGCTCCTGGTGGCGCTGGCGGCGGCGGGCGGTCGGGCCTTCGCCCGGTCCTGAGCCATGGAAGCCCTCGTGCTGCGGATCCAGGCGCTGGTCGATCGGTGGAGCCGGTGGCTTCGCCTTGCTCCCGAGCCCGGTGCCTCGCGCGCGCGCCGCTTCCTGGTCATCCAGATCGACGGCCTGTCGCGCGTCGCGATGCAGCGCGGCCTTCACAACGGCAGCCTGCGCGACCTGGGCCGCCTGCTCGCGAGCGGCCGGCTCGTGTGCCGCGACCTGTCGGTGGGGCTGCCGTCCTCGACGCCTGCGTTCCAGGCCGCGATCATGTACGGCGGGCGGCCGGACATCCCCGGCTTCCACTTCTTCGACAAGCGCACGGGCCGGGACCTCCACTTCCCGCACCGCGGCGTCGCCGACTTCGTGGAGGAGCGCCACGCCGCGGGCCGGGCCGGCATCCTGGAGGACGGCTCCTGCTACGGCTGCGTGTTCACCGGCGGGGCGCCCAACGCGCTGTGGACGTTCGCGCGCCTCAAGCGGCTGGCGCGCGCGGGGCGCGGGGTGCGGCGCACGCTGCTCTGCTCGCTCCTGCTCCTCTGGGTCGCGCTCAAGTGCGTGGGGCTCACCGCGGCCACGCTGGGCCGCTTCCTCGGCCGGGTCGTCCTGTCCCTGGCCGCCGGCCGGCCCCGGGTGCGCTGGTCGCTGGAGGCGCTGATGCTCGAGATCGGCGTGTCCATCTGGGCCCGCGAGCTCTTCACCCTGCTGGTCTCGGCGGACCTCTATCGCGGCACGCCCGCCGTCTACGTCAACTTCCTCGACTACGACGTCTTCGCCCATTCGTACGGCCCGTACGACCGGCTCGCGTTCCGGGCCCTTCGCGGCGTCGACCGGTCCATCCAGCAGCTCGCGCGGATCGTGCGCCGCCTGCCCGAGCTCGGCTACGACCTCTACGTGCTGTCCGACCACGGGCAGATCGAGACGTGGCCCTTCCAGGCGAAGCCCGGCGAGCCGTCCCTCGAGGACGTGGTGCGGGAGGCGCTCGGCGGTCCGGCCCCCGCGCCGCGGGTCGTCGCGGCCGGTCCCAACGCGTTCGTGTACTTCACCGATCGGCCCGAGCCGCTGGTGGCCTCCGAGATCGAGGCCCGCCACCCGGGCGCGCTCGCCCGCCTGTCGCGGTATCCGGGCATCGGCCTCGTCCTGGCGCGCGGCGCGCGCGGGCCCGAGTGCTGGTACCGCGGCCGGCGCGTCCCGCTGAGCCGGCGGCTCGATCCCTCGGTGCGCGATCCGTTCGCGCGCCGGGCCGACCGCGACGTGGTGGTGGCCGACCTGCGCGAGCTGATGGCGATGCCGAGCGCGGGGGACATCGTGCTCTACGGCACCGGCACGCCCGGGCGCCCGGTGAGCTTCATCCCCGAGCGGGGCGCCCACGCGGGTCCCTCCGAGGAGGAGATGCAGACGTTCATCTGCCATCCGCCGGGGGTGCGGCTGCCCGCCGGCGCGCTCACCCATCCCCGACAGCTCTATCCCCACTTCCGCGAGTACCGCGGCACGGCGGGGGAGGGCGGACGCGAGGCGAAGCCGGCGGAGTCAGCGGCATGCCTCGTGCGCTGAGCCGCTCGGGCCTCTCCCTCCGCGCGTGCCTGGCGGTGCTGGTGGCGGCCGCGGTGCTGCCGCTCGTGGTCCTCGCGATCTCGCTCTCGGCCACGATCGCGCGCGAGCAGCGCGCGGCCCAGCGCGGCCGCATGGAGGAGACCGCGCTGGCGCTGGCCGCCGCCGTCGAGCGCCATCTCGCCGACACCGTGCACACCCTGGAAGCGCTGGCGGCGTCGTCCACGCTGGCGGAAGCCGACCCGGTCGCGCTCCGGGCGGATTTCGCGCGCCTGCGGGGCGGGCAGCGCGGCTGGCGGACGCTCGCGCTCCTGACGTCCGAGGGGCGCACCGTGGTCGACACCTCGAGCCCGCCCGCGGTGCCCGATCCGTCGTCCCCGGACGGCGTCCGCGCCGTGCTGGATCGCAACGGCCCCGTGGTCACGCACGACGCCGACGCCGCGCCGGACACCTTCGCGGTGCGGGTGCCGGTGGTGCGCGACGGCATCCCGCGCTACGTGCTGACCGCCACCGTGTCGGCGGACGCGGTCACCGCCGAGCTCGTCACGCACCGGCTGCCGCCCGCGTGGGCCGCCTCGCTGGTGGACGCGCGCGGCGACGTGCTCGAGAGCCTGCCCGCCGCGCCCGGCCTGGCCCGCCGCCCCCGCTTCCCCTTCGTGGCGGGAGCGGCGGGCTCGGGCTGGGGTGGGCGCGCCGACATGCCGGCCGGGCCCGTGTACTTCGCGTACGCGCGCCCGGCGCTCACCGACTGGCACGTGGTGCTGGCGGTGCCGGTGGCGGCCCTCGACGAGCCGTGGCGGCGCACGCTCGCCCGTCTCGCGGGAGCGGGGGCCGCCGCGCTGCTCGCCTCGCTGGCGCTGGCCGCCCTGGTGGCCCGCCCCATCGTGCGCTCCTTCGTGTCACGCGAGGCGGAGGGCCGGCGGCCGGCGCCGGACGGCGGGCGGGCGGCGGAGTCGCGCTTCCGCGCGGTGGCGGACGCGGCGCCGGTGCTGGTGTGGCTGGCCGCGCCCGACACCCGCCGCACCTGGTTCAACCAGCGCTGGCTCGCCTTCGTGGGCCAGCGCCTCGAGGACGAGGTCGGCGGCGACTGGATGCGCCACGTCCACCCCGACGACCGGGCCCGCTGCGCCGAGACCATCGCGCACGCGTTCGCGGCGCGCCGCCGCTTCGTGGTCGAGTACCGCCTGCGCCGGCACGACGGCACCGACCGCTGGGTCCGCGACGACGGCGTGCCGCTGCACGATCCCGACGGGACCCTCACCGGCTACGTGGGCGCCGGCCAGGACGTCACCGCGCAGCGCGCGGCGGAGCGCGAGCGCGACGACCTGCTCGTCCGGGAGCGCCAGGCGCGGCGCGAGGCGGAGGCGGCGAGCCAGGTGAAGGACGACTTCCTGGCCAGCCTGTCCCACGAGCTGCGGGCGCCGCTGAACGCGGTGCGGATCTGGGCCGGCGTGCTGCGCAGCGGGCTGCACGATCCCGAGAGCCTCGTTCGCGCCGCCGACACCATCGACCGCCACGCGGTCTTGCAGACGCGGCTCATCGAGGACCTGCTCGACGTCGCCCGGGTCGTCTCGGGGCGGCTCCGCCTGGTGCGCGAGCGCGTGGTGCTGGTGCCGGTGGTGGACGCCGCGCTCGAGACGGCGCGCCCCACCGCGCTCAACAAGGGCGTGGTCCTGATCCGCCGCGTCGACCCGGACGCGGGCGTGGTGCTGGGCGACGCGGTGCGGCTGCAGCAGGTGGTGTGGAACCTGCTCGCCAACGCGGTGCGCTTCACGCCCGCGGGCGGCCGGGTCGAGGTGTCGCTGCGCCGGCGGGGCGACCACGCGGAGATCGAGGTGGCGGACTCCGGGCGGGGCATCGCGGCCGACCTGCTCCCGCACGTGTTCGATCGCTTCCGGCAGGGCGAGACCGGCACCGCCCGCTCGCACGGCGGGCTCGGTCTCGGGCTCTCCATCGCGCGCCAGCTGGTGGAGCTGCACGGCGGCACCATCCAGGCCGCGAGCCCCGGCGAGGGCGAGGGCGCCACCTTCACCGTGCGCCTGCCCGAGCCCGGCGGCCTGTCCGGGGGGCCGGCGCTCGAGCGGCCCGCCGAGGCCCCGGAACGGACGCTCGAGCGCGTCCACGTCCTGGTGGTGGACGACGACCCGGAGGCGCGCGACGTGATGGTCCTGGGCCTGGGCCAGCAGGGCGCCACGGTGACCGCGGTGCCGTCGGTCGCCGAGGCGCTGGTCGCGGTCGAGCGCGACTGGCCCGACGTGCTGCTGGGGGACATCGGCATGCCGGGGGAGGACGGGTACGACCTGATCCGGAAGGTGCGGCGGCTGGAGGCGATCCGCGGCCGCCACATCCCCGCGATCGCGGTGACGGGCTACGCGGCCGACGAGGATCGCCGCCGCGCCCTGGAGGCCGGGTACGAGTTGCACGTGGCCAAGCCGGTCCCCGCGACGGTGGTGGCGCCGCTGATCGAGAGCCTCCTCTCGCCGCACGGCCCCCGGTTTACCGGGTAAACCGTTCCGACCGGTTCCGCGCGCGGCCCCGCGACTCGCGTCATCGATCCGCAGTTTCGCCACATGTCCAGAGGCACAGAAGTTGCTCTTTCCCCTTGTGCGGGAGGGCACGCACATGGCGGCTTCGAACGTGAAGGTGGAAGAGGTGACGATGGTTAGCTACGACGACGGAGGTGCCGACGTGCGGGCCCCGTGGCCCCTGTCCTGGAGCGGCGTGTGGGTGGGGGCCCTGGCCTCGATCGCGCTGGTGGTGATCTTCGGGTTGATCGGCATCGCCATCGGGGCCCACCGCGCGGGTCACGCGCTCGGGCGCTGGCACGATATGGGCTTCCTGACGCTGCTCTGGAGCGTGCTCGCCGCGTTCCTGTCGTTCGCCGCGGGCGGCTGGGTCGCGGCCAGGATCGCGGGGATACGCCGCTCCGAGTCCGGGATGCTGCACGGAGCGATCGCCTGGCTGGTCGCGGTGCCCTTCATCCTGGCGCTGAGCGCCCTCGGTGCCTCGACCTACTTCGGGACCTGGTACGGCGGTCTCGCCGGCACCCCGTCGTGGGTGACGGGGACCGCGAGCGCGGCCCAGGATCCCGCCGCGGCCATCGCGGCGCGGAACGGCGCGGTCGCGGCGGTCACCGCCCTGCTGCTGGGTCTGGTCGGCAGCGTGGTTGGCGGCTGGATGGCTTCGGGGGAGCCGATGACCTTCACCTACTACCGGACGCGACCCGTCCGATCGGGTACGGGGGGATGGTGACATGGTACTGATTCTGCTCTGGCTGCTGGGAGTTCCGCTGGGTCTGATCTTGATCCTGTTCCTGCTCGGGGTGGGCCACTAGAAACGTCGTGGACGAGAGGGCGCTGCCATGGACCAGCTGGTGGGAGAGCTCGTGAGAGTGGGCTTCCTTCTCACGCTGTGGGGCTTCGGAATCTGGGTGGGCGGCGCGGCCGTGACCGCGTGGGTCGCCTGGGAGAAAGGGCGGGATCCGGCCGCCTGGTTCGTCATGGGATTCTTCCTGTCCCCGCTGGTGGCGCTGATCGCGTTGAGCGCGGTGCCCGCGCGGCACCTCGCACGCATACGCGTCGCCCAGCGAGCGACGCGGGTCGGCCGGCCGCGGCCGATCGACCCGTCGCGGCTGGCCGCGCGGATCGGCACGGCCCGCGTCGTGGGTACGGTCCGTGAGCACAAGGCCAACGCGTAGCGACGGCGGCATCTGGGCGGTGGTGCTGGCGGGGGGCGAGGGCGGGCGCCTGCGCCCGCTGCTGCGCCGTGCGCTCGGCGAGGACCGACCGCCCCAGTACCTGCCGCTGCTCGGCTCGCGGACCCTGCTGGACGAGACGCTCGAGCGGATCGGGCTGCGTGTCCCGGCGTCGCGCATGGTCGTCGTGACGGTGCGGGCGCACGTGCCGCACGTCGCGGAGCAGTTCACCGGTGTCGCCGATCCGCCCTACGTGCTCCTGCAGCCGCGCGACCGCGGCACCGCGCCCGCCCTCCTGCACGCGGCGCGCTGGGTCGCCCGCCGCGAGCCGGAGGCGATGCTGGCCGTCTTTCCGTGCGACCAGTTCGTGCGGGGCGCGGCCACGTTCATGGCGCACGTGCTGGACGTTGCGTACGCCCTGGCGTGCTCTCCGGAGCGCGTGGCCCTGCTCGGCACGGCGCCGGCCTCGCCCGGCGGCGACCACGGGTGGATCGAGTCCGGCGCGCCCCTCGAGGACGCGGACGATCTGCTCGCCACCGTGCGCGCGCTGGAACCCCGGGCGGGGGAGGCCGGCGAGTACGGGGCGGGCTCCGGCGGATGGAACACCGGGGTGGTCGTCGGCTCGGCGGCCGCCCTCATCGTGCTCGGGCACCGGACGCGGCCCGATGTGAGCGCGCACCTCGACCGCGCGCACGTCGACGGCGCGCACGGCGAGCCGGACGCGGCCGCGCTGCGCGAGGCGTATGCCGCGATGGCGGCCGTCTCCTTCGAGGAGATGGCGGCCGCCGCCCCGGCGCAGCTGACCGTGTCCCGCCTGCCGCGAGTCACCTGGTGCGACCTCGGCCGCGTCGACGGGCTGCTCGCGGCCATCACGCACATGCGGGTCCGCCCGGCGTGGGCCGACGCGATCGACCATTCGGCGGTGCCGGCGTAGCGCGCCATGCCCGCCCTGTGGACCGGCAGCATCAGCTTCGGCCTCGTCACGATCCCGGTCTCCCTGGTCACCGCGGAGACCCGGGAGGAGCTCGACTTCACCCTGCTGGACCGGCGCGACGACTCCCCGATCGGCTACCAGAAGATCAACAAGCACACCGGCAAGCCGGTGCCCGGCGACCAGATCGTACGCGGCTTCGAGTACACCGACGGCCGCTACGTGGTGCTGAGCGACGCCGATCTCAAGCGCGCCAGCCCGGAGCGGACCCAGCGCATCGACGTACTGGCGTTCGTGGAGGCGGGCGGGATCGCGCCGCTCTACTTCGATCGGCCGTACTACCTGGAGCCCGCGAAGGGCGGCGAGAAGGGCTACGCGCTGTTCCGGGAGGCGCTCCGGCGCACCGGCCGGGTGGCGGTCGCCTCGGTGGTGGTGAAGACGCGGCAGCACCTCGCCGCGATCGTGGTGCAGGACAACGTGCTCGTGCTCGACCTGCTGCGCTACGCGGCGGAGCTGAAGGATCCCGGGCGCATCAAGGCGCCTCCCGCCGGCTTGAAGGGCGTGTCCGATCGCGAGGTCGAGATGGCGGAGCGGCTCATCGACGCGATGACGGAGACGTGGAAGCCGGAGCGCTACCGCGACGAGTACAAGGACGAGCTCCTGGCCTTCATCGAGAAGCGCGGGCGCGCCGGCCAGCTGGAATCGGCGCCGGAAGAGGAGGAGAAGCCGGCGCGGAAGGGACGCGCCGAGGTCATCGACATCGCTGATCTGCTCCAGCGGAGCCTGTCCGGCGGGGGGCGCCGCGCCCGCGGCGGCTCCTCCGGCCCCGGGACGTCATCGGCCCGCCGGACCCGCGTCCGGTCCTCCGCCGCCGGCAAGGCGGAGGACCGACGGCGGGCCCGTCGTCGCAAGACCGCCTGAGCCGCGATCAGGGCTCGGACGGCCAGGGCGCGGGGCCGACCGGGCGCGCGGCCACGATCTCCTCCACCGCGTGACCGTGCACGCTGCCGTCCTGCGCGCAGCTGATCACGTGATCGGCCCGCTTCAGGACCTGCCAGTCGACGAACGCCTCGTGTAGCTCGCCCGCGTGGTAGTACTCCACGATCTCCCCCTTCTCCTCGTACGTCAGCCGATCGGTGAAGACCAGGTGCGCGTGGTGGCCGCCCGGGCGCGTGACCGCCCGCAGGCGCGCGAACAGCGCGGCGCGCCGGCGGCGCGAGACGTAGTGGAGGCTGCCGCAGGAGTAGACCAGGTGGAAGGGGCCGGCGGGCAGCACCTCCTCGTCCACCGCCGCCTGGATGAAGCGCACGCGCACGCCGCGCTTGCGGGCCAGGCGCTGCGCCTTCTCCAGGCCCGCGGCGGAGAGGTCCACGCCCCACACCACCGCGCCTCGCTCCGCGAAGAACACGCTGTCCCGGCCCTCCCCACACCCGAGATCGAGCACGTAGTCGCCCGGCTGCACGAGCCGGGCGACCTCGAGCGCGAAGTCCGAGGGACCGGTGCCGAACACGTAGCGCTCGGGCGTGCGCGCGTACTCTTGCGCCCACGGACTCCAGGTCTTCTTCGACCGTTGGCGTGCGCTCGGCATGCCCGGACGCGGGAGCAAGCGGGGTGCCACCGGGGCGGCCGGCCCACCCTCGACGAATCGCGCACTTCTCGCGGAGGTCCCGGCGCGCGAGGCGGGAAGGCTGCGCGCGCCGGAACCTCTGACCCGGTAGTTCGGGTCGCCGCCGGGTGGTAGGCTACGCGGGTCACCACCCGAGAGGAGGGCCGACCCGGTGCCGCTCATCGACCGTCGCGAGTTCGTGGGGCTGGAGGACGTGGCGCATCTCTGCACCGGAGGCGAGGCGCCGTGGCTGCGCTCCCACACCGCGGCCTGCGAGCGCTTCGGCGCGCTCAAGAGCGCGGGCATGGCGGGGCGCGACGAGATGTTCCGGATCGCCGAGCGGGCGCGCGCCCGCGCCGCGCGCATCCTGGGCGCGACGCCGGGCGAGGTCGCCTTCCTGGCCCACGCCTCCGAGGGCCTGAACCAGGCGGTGCGGTCGGTGCAATGGCGGGCCGGCGACAACGTGGTCTTCGCGGATCTCGAGTACCCGTCGCTGGTGTACCCGGCCGGGATGCTGCGCGAGCGCGGCGTGGAGCCGCGCGTGCTCCGGACCCGCGGCCACTATCTGGCGCTGGACGACCTGGCCGCCCTGGTCGATCGGCGCACGCGCCTGGTGCTGGTGAGCCAGGTGAGCTACCTCACCGGCCAGCGTCTCGACCTGGCGCGCTGCGCGGAGATCGCCCGCGGCGCGGGCGCGCGGCTGGCCGTCGACGCCACCCACGCGGCCGGGGTGGTGCCGGTGCCGGGCGAGGTGTGCGACTTCGTGGTGTCCGCCTGCTACAAGTGGCTGCTCGCCACCCACGGCGTCGGCCTCTTCGCCTACAGCGCCCGGCGCGTGGGGGAGCTGGTGCCGGCCACGGTCGGCTGGCACAGCGTGAGTCATCGCGGCGGGGCCGCCGATCCGCTCGCGATGCCCTGGCGGAGCGACGCCTCCCGGCTCGAAGCCGGCAACCCCAGCCTGCTCGGCCTGGCCGTGCTGGACAATGCGCTGGCCCGCCTGGAGGCGCTCGCCCCGGAGACCGTGGAGCGCCATGCGGTCGGGCTGGGCGGCCGGCTCATCGAGGGGCTGCGCGCCCGCGGCTTCACGGTGCTGACGCCGGAGGCGCCCGCCGAGCGCGCCGGCAACGTGTGCTTCCTGGCCGACGACCCGGCGGGGCTCGCCGCGCGGCTCGCTGTGGAGCGCGTGCTGGTCTGGGGCGGGGAGGGCCGCATCCGGGTCTCGCCGCACGTGCACTCGGACGTCGACGACGTCGAGCGCTTCTTCGAGGCGGTCGACCGGGTCGGCGCCCGCCCCGGGTCGGCCCTCGCCACCCGCTAGATTCTCCCTCTCCCCGTCTCGGGGAGAGGGCAGGGTGAGGGGCCGAGAATCAGGACCTGGCCAATCGGCTGATTCCCCGCCGTCGCGCCTCCGGCATGCTGGGGCTCGAGACCGAACCCCGGGGGGAGGACGTGACATGGAAGCATTGCTCTCGCTCTCGAACGAGCTGGCCGGCGCGGTGGAGCGCATCGCGCCCTCGATCATGGCGGTCCACGCGCGCCGCCGGCTGCCCTCGACGGGCATCCACTGGCGCCCGGGCATCGTGGTCACCGCCGAGCACACCGTCCGCGCCGAGGAGGGCCTGACCGTCGAGACCGCGGACGGCCGGAGCCGGCCGGCGACTCTGGTGGGCCGCGACCCGGGCTCGGACGTGGCCGTCCTGAAGGTGACCGACCTCGACGGCCCGCCCGCGCCGCTCGGCGACGACGGCGCGCTGCGAGTCGGCCACATGGTCCTGGCGCTCGGATACGGCCCCCGGGCGAGCTGGGGGGTCGTCAGCGCCCTCGGCCCGCGCTGGCGCACCTGGCGCGGCGGCGAGATCGATCGGCTCGTGCGCCTGGACCTGGTCCTCTACCCGGGGTTCTCGGGGGGGCCCCTGATCGACGCCGCCGGCCACGTGGTGGGCCTCAACACCTCCGGGCTGGCGCGGGACAGCCGGCTCGCGGTGCCGGTCACGACGGTGGCTCGCGTGGTGGACGAGCTGCTGCGGCAGGGCCACGTCTCGCGCGGCTATCTCGGCATCGGCATGCAGCCGGTCCGGCTGCCCGACGGCCTCCGCGCCGCGCTGGGGTTGCCCGGCGACGGCGGCCTCATCGTGGTCACGGTGGAGCCCGACGGGCCGGCGGCCCGCGCGGGGCTGCTGCTGGGCGACGTGCTGGTGGCGCTCGACGGCGTGCCCACCGCGGACCTGGACGACGTGCAGGGCCGGCTCGGCGGCGACCGCATCGGCAGCACCGTCACCGCGCTGGTGATCCGGGCGGGCGGGCGCGCCGAGGTGCCCATCACGGTGGGCGAGCGGCCCCGGCGGGGCGCGCGGTGAGCGCGACCCTCACGGCGGAGCCGGCGGGCGCGTCGCTTGCGGCCGCGGCGGCGGCCCTCGCCCCGCGCCTGGCCCGCATCACCGTCGAGGTGCGCGGCGCCGGGCCGGGGGTGCGCGGCCCCGCGATCGGCTCGGGCGTGGTGTGGCATCCGGACGGCCTCGTGCTCACCAACGCGCACGTGGCGACCCGCGACGTCACGGTGCTCCTCGCCGACGGCCGTCCGCGCCCCGCGCGGCTGGTGGCGCGCGATCCGCGCCGCGATCTCGCCGCGCTGATGATCGACGCGAGCGGCCTGCCCGCGGCCGAGATCGGCGACTCCGGCGCCCTGCGGGTGGGCGAGGTGGTGCTGGCCGTCGGCAACCCGTGGGGCCTCGTGCGCGCGCTCTCCGCCGGGCTGGTGCACGCGGTGAGCCCGCGGGCGATCCACGCGGACCTGCGCCTGGCCCCCGGCAACTCGGGCGGGCCGCTCGCCGATGCGGAGGGCCGCGTGGTCGGGCTCAACACGATGATCGTGGGCGGGCTCGCGGTGGCGGTGCCGAGCCGGGAGGCCAGGCGCTTCGTGCGGGAGCTGCTGCGGGGCTGACGTGGCGACCCGGGTGCTGGTCGCCTCGCCGCGCCCCGCCGTGCAGGCCCGGCTCGGGGCGGTGGTGGCGGCCGGGCGCGGCCTGCGCCTGGTGGCCGGCCCGCCGGGCGCCTCGCTCGCGCGTCTGGTGGAGACGCTGCGCCCGGACGTGGTGCTGCTCGATCTCCACGGCCGCCGCCCGGACACGGTGGCCGCCGAGCTGCCCGACCCGGTGCCGACCGCGCTGGTGGTGCTGGCCGACGCGCCCGGGCGCGCGCGGGCGGACCAGGCGGTGGAGCGCGGGCTGGCCCGCGCGGTGCTGCCGCGCGATGCGACCTCGGGGGAGATCCTGGCCGCGATCGACGCGGTGGTCGCCGGGCTGGTGGTGCTGCATCCGGAGGCGCTCGGCCCGCGGCCGCGCCGCGAGGCGTGGCCGGCCCGGGTGGCGGCCGATCCTGCCCAGCCCCTGACCGCGCGCGAGATCGAGGTGCTCGGCATGCTGGCCGAAGGGCTCGGCAACAAGGCCATCGCGGCGCGGCTCGGCATCTCGAGCCACACCGCGAAGTACCACGTGGCCTCGATCCTCGCCAAGCTCGGCGCGGGCAGCCGCACCGAGGCGGTCACGATCGGGATGCGCCGCGGCCTCGTGGCGATCTGACGCGGCTCAGGGGATGGCCGCCTCACGCCCAGCGCCCCGGAGGCGGTGCCGGTGACCGGATCCTCCACGGTCCCGGAGCGCGGCGAGGAGAAGTGGGATCGCGTCCAGGCTGCGCACGGGCACCAGCAGCGCCCAGAGCCCGGTGCTGCCGTAGACGATCGGCAGCGAGGGATGCAGGTCGTGGACGCTCGCCCCGAGCACGCGCGCCAGCCCTTCGCGGGGCCCGTTGCAGTCGGCGAAGCGCGCGGGCGCCTGCTCCATCACCACCAGGGGCTCGGCGCCGTCGGTCTGCAGCGTGATGGAAAGGAGGCCGGCCCTCGTCTCGAGGGTGAGGCGCCGCGGGGAGCCCGCGCCGGGCAGGCCGCCGCTTCGATGCAGCAGCACGAACGTGGCCACGGTGGCGTGGCCGCAGAGGTCCACCTCGTGGCCCGGCGTGAAGTAGCGGAGACGCAGGTCGGCGCGCGTCGAGGTGAGCACGAACGCGGTCTCGTTGAAGCCGACCGCGTGCGCGATGGCCTGCATGGCGGGATCGCCGAGCCCGTCGGCGTCGAGCAGCACGCCGGCGGGATTGCCCATGCCGGGCCGCGCCGCGAACGCGTCGACGTGGACGACGCGGGCCGCCGTCACCCGCGGCAGCCTGCCGGCTTGTGCACCCGCTTCGTCGACGCGGGGAACTTCGCGAGCTTGTCGGCGGGGCGGCGGGGGCGGGGCACCAGCTCGCCGCCGCAGTTGGGGCAGCGGCCGTGGAGCACGTCCTCGGCGCAGGTCCGGCAGAACGTGCACTCGAACGAGCACACGCGCGCCTCCGTCGAGTCCGGCGGCAGGTCGCGGTCGCAGCACTCACAGCCCGGGCGCAGCTCCAGCATGACGGCTCCTCCTGGTCAACGCGTCGGGCCCCAGAGTATCATCGGGGCCGCGAGGAGGAGACCATGGCCCGGAGCGTGGTGACGGCGGAGCGGTTCGCCAAGGGAATGACGTTCGAGCAGTACGTGGCCTACGCGGGCAGCAAGGAGAATCTCGCGCGCGAGGCCTTCGGCAGCTACTACCCGGACGGCGGCGCCATCGGCGCCCCGCGCAAGGACAACAGCGCGGTGCTCCGCGACCGGTACGCCCGGCTCCGCCTGGCCGACTACCAGGTCGCGGCCATCAAGTGGCTCGCCGCCCAGCCGGACGGCCCCGCCAAGATGCTGATGATCTCGGAGGACTGGTCCTCCGACTGCCGGCGCGACGTGCCCGCGATGGCCCGGCTCGCCGAGGCGGGCGGGCTCGAGCTGCGCATCTTCAACCGCGACGGGGCCAAGGTGCTGGGCACGCGGCGGCCCGATCCGGTCGCCTATCCCGACAGCAACCACGACCTCATGCTCGAGTTCATGAACGCCAAGGACGGGGCCGAGTGGGCCTCGGTGCCGGTGGTGGTGGTCTACACCAAGGACTTCCGCGAGCTGCACCGGTACCACGAGTACCCCGCGATCTATCACAAGGACGCGGTGCGCGGCCGGCAGCAGGCGCCGCGCGCGGGCGAGAGCGCGGAGCAGGCGCGCGAGCGCGGCATGAAGGAGTTCGCGGCGATGCAGGCCTCGCCCTTCTTCGACCTGTGGGCGAGCGCGGCGATCGACGAGATCCTGAGCGCGCTCTACGAGAAGCGGGTGCTGGCGGGCTGACCGCGGCCGCTCACCGCGGCTCCATCAGCTCGAGGCGGTTGCCGAACGGGTCGTCGACGTAGACCCGCAGGTAGCCGGGCAAGGGCTCGTCCTCCACCACCGCGTGGCCGGCCGTGCGCAGGCGCTCGACGAGACCGGGGAGATTGCGCACCAGCAGGCCGGGATGCGCCTTGCGGGCGGGGCGGAAGTCGCGGTCCACGCCGAGGTGGATGCGGAGGCGGCCGGACTCGAACCACGCGCCGCCGCGCGCGGCGAGCGCGGGCGGCTTGGCCACCTCGGGGATGCCGAGCAGGCCGTCGTAGAAGGCGCGCGCCTCCGCCTCGCGGCCCGCCGGCATCGCGAGCTGTACGTGATCCACGCCGATGACCGCGGGCGCGTCGCGCGCCGGGTCGTCCCGCTCGCCCCCGGGGCTCACCGCCGATCGGCCATGAGGCGCGCCGCCTCCGCCGCGGTGCGCACCGGGACGATCTCGAAGCGCACCACGCCGTCCCAGGCCTTCGTCCAGACGTCGAAGAGCGAGCGGTCCTCGGTGCGCATGAGCCGGAAGCACCGGGCGTGGTCGAGATCCACCCGGCTGTCGACGTACTCGAGGCCCCGCGGGAGCTGGCGCCCCCGGTCGCAGGCCCGCCGGTAGATCTCGGGCGCGGCCCCCGCGTGGAAGTGCTCGATCCCCATGTCGAGCATCGGTCATCCGAGCGGGATCGCGCGCGCCGCGCCCGCCGGCCGCTGCGCGTCGAGATCCCAGTCGAGGAGGAACACGGTCGAGTCGGGCGCGCGCAGCTCGAGCAGCCGCGCGCCGTCCTTCACCACCACGCTCGCGCCGGCGCGGAAGTCCAGGATGCGGTCGGGCCCGGTGCGGTTGCACACCAGGAGCGGCAGCCCGGTATCGCGCGTGCACTGCTCCCACTCGCCGTTCGGGCCGTGGAGGCCGGGGGCCCACGCCGCCGCCGACACGAGCAGCCGCGCGTCCTGCGCGTGCAGGCTCTTGGCGATCCAGGGCGAGTAGGCGTCCGCGCAGATGAGCAGGCCCACCGGGCCCACCGGCTCCACCGCGACCGGCGTCGCGAGCGTGCCCGGGGTGGACCAGGCCTCCGAGCCGGTGGGCAGTGTGTTGATCTTGCGATGGCCGCCGCGCACGCGGCCGTCCGGCCCGATCACGAAGAGCGAGTTGTGGAGCGCGCCGGTCGCGGGGTCGCGCTCCGGGTGCGAGAGGAACAGGGTGACGCCGAGGCGCGCGACCGCGGCGCACACGCCGGCCGTCCACGCATCCGGGGCGGGCTCGATCCAGCGGGTGCCGATGCGGTCCGCGAAGGTGTAGCCGGTGACGCACAGCTCGGGGGTGAGCACCCAGCCGGCGCCTTCGCGCGCGGCGAGCGCGAGGGCGTCCTCGATCAGGCGACGGTTGCGGGGCGGATCCGCCGCGACCGGCGCCAGGTGGAGGAAGGCGATCCGCACGGCGGCCTAGAACGCCTGGTGCTCGACCGCGGACGGCTCGAAGGCCTGGCGCGTGTACTCGAGCGCGCGCTCGACGTCGAAGCGCTTGCAGGTGAACAGCACCACCGCGAAGAAGCGGCGGGCGCTCCACACGTAGAGCGAGATGCCGGAGTCGATCAGGGGGATGAAGGCGTCGAAGCCCTGGTTCTCCGGCTTGCCCTGGCCGGCCGGGGAGTGGACGACCGGACGGCCGTAGGTGGTGAGCGCCAGGTGGCGGGCCAGCCCGAGCAGGTAGCGCTCCACCGCGTCCCGGTCGATCGGGGTGGTGAAGTAGCCCTCGATCAGCAGGCGCTGGCGCGTGATGTCCGGCGCGAGGTCCCGCATCAGGCGAGCGCTTCCCACAGCCCCGGGTAGCGGCGGATGAAGCCGGCGGGCGTCATCTCCAGCAGCGCGGTGTAGCCGCTGGTGGGGGACTCGTACCGGTAGGTGTGCTCGGAGCGCCGCTCGTAGCGCTGCGGCAGCGGCTGCAGCACGCCGTCGGGGGCGTCGATCCAGGCCACCGTCACTTCCGCGGCCTGGCCGGGGGCGAGGGCCACCCGCCGCATCAGCGTGAGGTTGGTGGCGGGGGTGAAGCCCACGTCGAGATCGACGCAGCCCTCGAGTCCCGGCACCGCCGCGCCGTTCACCGACCAGGTCCCACCGGGCTCGCGCACGATGCGCCAGTCGAGCGCGCGCGCGCCGATGAAGCCCCGGATGTGGCCGCGCTCGGTGCGCCACCGGGCGTCGCACCTCACGTGGTAGTCGAGGCGGGCCGGCTCTCCCTCGTGGAGGAGCACCGCGGTGCCGTGCAGGCGCCAGCCGCCGTCGGCCGGCGCGAGCCGGCAGGCGTCGTGACCGGGGGTGTCGAGGCGCCGCCAGAGCGCGCCGCTCATCGGTCCCTCACCGGAGCGCCAGCCGGCCCAGCTCGCACGCCAGCAGCGTGCGAGGGCGCTCGCTCGTCTGCCGCACGAGCCGGGCCCACGCGCGCGGCATCGAGGTGCCGTCCTTCATCTCGGTCACCAGGCGCTTGACGAAGACGCCGAAGGCGCCGCCGCGCCGGTCGAGGGTCAGCAGGAGGTTGGCGCGGGCGAGCTGCCGCTGGCGCCGGGCCGCGAGACCGTAGCAGCGGCGCGGGTTCGGCGTGGCCACGATCACCACCGACGCCCCCGCATCGCGGATGATCTCCCGCAGCGTCCGGGGCGAGTTCAGGATGGCCCCGTCCGCGCCGATCGTGCAGTAGAGGAGGAGCAGCGTGCTGCGCGGGGGGGCGTCGCTGCTCTCGCTCACCCGGCGGAAGAGCGTGGCCAGCGCGGCGCGGTCCGCGGCCAGCAGCGGCTCCGCGGCGCCGCCCGAGAGGTCGTGGATGCCGAGGGTATCGGCCGGGATGCGCGGTCCCAGCCGCAACAGCCACCGGAGGAGGCGCACGTCAGGGGGGGACCGCGCCGCGGACGGCCCACGCGCGCGCGGTCAGCGCGATCGAGCCGTCGGCGGCCACGGGCAGACGCTCGCGCACCCGCTCGCGCAGGCGGGCGCGCGCGGCCTCGCCGAGGGACGTGGCGTGGGCCGGCGCCGGCCCCTGGCCGCCGAGGAACGGCTCCCAGAAGTCCGCGAAGCTGGCGAAGGGCGTGGGGACGTCGATGGCGATCGTCTCCACTCCGGTGAGCCCGGCGCCCTCGAAGAGCGCGCCGAGGGCGGCCGGCCGGCAGAGCGGAAAGCGCGCGCCCTCGTCGAGGGCGGCGGCCTGCGGATCCTCCGCCACCGCCGCGTCCCAGAACGCGCGCATCAGCTGCATGCCCTGGGCATAGTCCCACACGTAGGCCCCCACCGTCCCGCCGCGCGCGGTCACGCGCCGCATCTCGGCCAGCGCGGCGGCCGGCTGCGGCACGAAGTTCAGCACGAGACCCGAGACCACCACGTCCACCGCCGCGTCCGGCAGCGGCAGCGCGGTGGCGTTGCCCTGGTGCAGGACCACGCGCGGCCCCAGGTTCCGCCGCGCGGTCTCGAGGAATCCGCCCGACGGCTCGACCGCGATGAGCGTGGCCGGGCCGGCGTGGTCGAGGATGGCCGCGGAGAGCGCGCCGGTGCCGCAGCCCACGTCGAGCCACCGGCGGCCGGCCGGGACGCCGAGCCAGGCGAGGAATCGCGGCGCCACGCGCCGGCTCCACCGGCCCACGTACTGCTCGTAGGCGTCGCCCCGCTCCCACGTGTCCGAGACGGCCCGCTCGGCCATGCTTCAGGCGCTCCGCGTGAAGCCCGCCGCGGCGAGGACGGCATCGATCGCGTCGTCCTCGCTCCACGACAGCGTCCAGAGCCGCTCGTAGGGATCCCCGTCGAGCCCGAGGGCCCGGGCGAAGGCCGGCTCGGTCTTGAGGCCCGCGCGCCGCTCTCGCGCCACCGCGCGGCGCAACGCTTCACCGCCTCTTGCGAGCAGGCGGGCTTCCACGAGCAGATGCCGGTAGCCCCGCTGCCGGTCGATCGGCAGCGGCTGACCGAACACCTCCACCGGCAGCGCGTCGGCGCGGAAGCGCGCGATGACCGCGAGCGTCGGGCCCGCCGGGTGCCGGTCGCAGCGGAACCCGGGCTGGCGCCCGAGCGCCTCGCGCACCGCGCGCTCGAAGCGGTCCAGGTCGGGAGCATGGCAGAGCACGTCGAGATCGCTGCCCTCGACGGCCAGGTCCAGCGGGTAGGTGCCCGCCAGCACCGGATCGAAGGGGGCGAGCCGCTCGAGGACGCTGCACGCGGCGAGCGCCCGGGCCGCCGCCTGCTGGGCCGGCGAGCCGGCCGCGAGGTACGCGGGATCGCGCCACTCGCGCCCCGTCATCCGGCGATCGCGGGCGCGGGCGCGAGCTGCGCGCGCAGGAACCCGCCCACCACCCGGTTGTAGGCCTCGACCTCCAGGCTCGGCACGAAGTGGCCGCCGGTGGGCAGGATCGCGAGCCGGGCGCCCGGGATGCGCGCGGCCAGCTCCTCCGAGTAGTGGACGGGGGTGAGCGCGTCGTCGGCCGCCACCACCACCAGCGTGGGGCAGCGGATCTCGCCCAGGCGCTCTTGACGGTCGAACGCCACGATGGCATCGATGCGGCTCGCCAGCACCTCGGGCGGCGGCGCGCTCGCTCGCAGGCGCGCCAGCTCCTCCTCGAGCGCGGCGTCGTGCGCGCTCACCCAGCGGGGCGGACGCAGCATGACCACCGAGGCGCGCCAGTAGCTCTCGAATCCGCGATGGAGCAGGAGCTCCTTGCGGGTCTCGAAGCAGCGGCGGAAATAGGGGTCGGGCCCGGGCCAGGTCGCGCTCAGCACCAGGCTCAGGAGCCGGTCGGGATGGTCCTGGGCGATGGTCTGGCCGATCGCGCCGCCGGTTGAGTGGCCGACGTAGTGCGCGCGCTCGACGCCCAGGCGATCCATGAGCGCCACCGTGTCGGCCGCCATCTGGTCCACCGAGTAGCGGATGCGCGAGTGCGTGCTGCCTCCGGCCCCTCGGTGGTCGTGGACGATCACCCGGAAGTCGCGCGCGAGGTCGCGCACCTGCGGGGCCCAGAACGCGCCCTGGCCCCCGAGCCCGGGGACCAGCATGAGGGCGGGGCCGCGCCCCTGCTCCTCGTAGTAGATGTCGGCGTCGCCGATCGAGACGTGGGGCATCGCGGCGCGGCGCTAGACGGTGTCGTTCATGCCCATGCGCCGCTCGATCGCGATCACGTCGGCCGGGCGCTCGAACGGCGCGGGAGCGGGCTCGCCGGGCTGTCGCGGCCGCCCGATGGCCCGGAAGAAATCCTCGAGGCCGGGCGGGGTGATGACCCAGAGCATCACCAGGTCCTCGGCGGCGCTGTCGTTGATGAGCTCGTGCTTGACGTCGTAGCCGAGGAAGCACGAGGTCCCGGGCACCAGGGGATGGCTCACCCCGTCGACCACCGCGCGGCCCCGGCCGCGGAAGCAGATCTGCAGCTCGATCTGGTTGCCGTGCGAGTGCTCGCGCACCCGCGAGCCCGGGGCGATGGTCTGGAATCCCATCGCGTGCCCCGCGAAGCCGGTGCGGGCCGGGTAGAGCATGGGATCGGCGTGGCCGTTGGCGGGCACGGGCTGCCAGTAGGAGGGGCCGGCGCCGGGCTGCACGACGACGGCGCGGCCCCGAAGCGACTCGGTGCTCTGGGGTTCGGTCATTGGCGTCCTCCCGACTGGATTAGGCGGCCAGTGTACCCCGCGCCGCGTTTGACCGCCCGCCCAATCTCGGCGATAGTCCCGGGCATGACGACACGACGCGCGCTCCTGCTCTCGCTCCTCACGCTGGCGGTCACCACGCTTCCGGCCGGCCCCGCCCCGGCCCAGGAGACGCCGCGCGGCGGCGGCGTGCTCAAGGCGGCCATGATCGGCGAGCCGCCCACGCTCGACCTGCACTGGACCACCGCGGTGATCACGCAGGAGATCACCTTCCACATCTACGAGAGCCTGTTCACCTACGACGCGGGCTTCGCCCCCATCCCGATGCTGGCCCGGTCGTACACCGTGACGCCGGACGGCCGGCGCTACACGTTCACGCTCCGCCGCGGCGTCAAGTTCCACAACGGCAAGGAGATGACCTCGGCCGACGTGGTGGCCTCGCTCACCCGCTGGGGGAAGGTGGCCACCGTCGGCAAGGCGGTGTGGGGGTCGGTGGAGGCGATCGAGGCCAAGGACCCGTACACGGTGGTCCTCCACATGAAGGAGCCCTCCGGCTCGCTGCTCTTCGCCCTCGCCAGTCCCAACAACGGCGCCGCCGTCCATCCCCAGGAGGTGATCGCGGCCGCGGGCGCCGGGCAGATCAAGGAGTTCATCGGCACCGGCCCCTATCGCTTCGTGGAGCACCGGCCGGACCGGCACATCAAGCTGGCCCGGTTCACGGAATACGCCGCGCGCAGCGAGGCGCCCAACGGCTACGGCGGCCGGCGCACCGCCTACATCGACGAGATCCTGTTCATCCCGGTGCCGGACGTGGCGGTGCGGCTGGCCGGGGTGGAGACCGGCGAGTACCACTTCGCCGGCAGCATCAACCAGGACAAGTACGACGGGATCAAGGGCCGCGCGGACCTCGCCACCGGGGTGGTCAAGCCGTACGGATGGATCACCGCGGTGCCGAACCACAAGCAGGGCGTGATGGCCAACAAGAAGGTGCGCCAGGCCCTGCAGGCGGCGCTCGACATGGAGCCGGCGATGGCGGCCGCCGTCGGCAACAAGGAGTTCTACCGGCTCTCCGGGGCGCTCTTCTTCCCCGAGCAGACCGCGTTCTACTCCACGGTGGGCGTCACCGGCTACAACCTGAAGGACAAGGCCCGTGCCCGCGCGCTGCTGAAGGAGGCCGGTTACAGCGGCCAGCCGGTGCGCTGGATCACCACCAAGGAGTACGAGTGGATGTACAACACCGCGGTGATGGCCAAGCAGCAGATGGAGGAGGTCGGGTTCACCGTCGACCTGCAGGTGGTGGACTGGGCCACGCTGGTGCAGCGGCGCAACAAGCCCGAGCTGTTCGATCTGTTCTCCACCGGCTTCACCTTCAACCCGGATCCCGCGCTGGCGGCGGCGCTTTCGTGCAACTGGCCGGGCTGGTGGTGCAACGAGGAGAAGGAGCGCGCGATGGCGGACCTGGCGCGCGAGAGCGACCCCAAGAAGCGGAAGGCGCTCATCGAGCGCGTGCAGGCGATCTTCTACGAGGACGTGGGGCGCATCAAGTTCGGGGACTACTACCCGCTGCAGGCGATGCGGAAGGACCTGCGGGGGTTCAGGCCGGGGCCGTTTCTGTACTTCTGGAACGCGTGGTTGGCTAAGTAGCGGGGGACGGGGCGGCCGCGCCGCGGCGGGCCCTACGTGGGCTGGGAGTATCAGGAGCGGATAGAAGCGGATGGGGCGCGTGGTCCTCTGTGAGGCGGGTTCCTGCTGTTAGGG